>Ga0065165_1000046_pt1 | contig 198873 bp, 201 predicted proteins | sample AraplaMF_Cvi_mMF_FD_63813 | JGI IMG/M metagenome (GOLD analysis project Ga0065165, IMG submission 63813) | Arabidopsis root microbial communities from the University of North Carolina, USA - plate scrape MF_Cvi_mMF (version 2) (version 3) | ecosystem: Host-associated > Plants > Roots >...
GATCGCAATGCCTTGCAGCCGCTCCGGCACCACGGCACGGCCGAGTTCGCGACCTTGTCGCAGAGCTTCCTCGACATGGCCGGAGCCCTCAATGCGCGCTCGGATTTCGTCGCCACCTTCGCCGCCCATGTCTCGCATGAGCTGAAATCGCCGCTCACCTCGATCGAGGGCGCGGCCGAGCTCCTGCGCGACGACATCGAGGCCGGCACAGGTCGCATGACCGAGGCCGAGCGCCGCCGCTTCCTCGACAACATCGTCGCCGACGCGAAGCGGCTGACGGCGATCACCAATCGCCTGCGCGAGCTGGCGCGTGCGGAGGGGACGCCGACGGATGGCTCGACCGCACTTGGCCCGGTGGTCGACGCGCTACGTAGCGCGTTCCCCAGTCTTTTGATCCGGGTCGGCGGCGACTTGGCCATCCCGATCGGCATGTCCGCCGAGAACCTGCGGATCGTGCTGTCGCATCTCGCCGACAATGCCGAGCGCCATGGCGCGGCACGGCTTGCGGTCGATGCCGAAGGGCAGGGCGCGCTCATCCGGCTGGATATTCGCGACGACGGGCAGGGCATCTCGCCGAACAACCGCGCGCGCATCTTCGACAGCTTCTTCACGACGCGCCGCGACAGCGGCGGCACCGGCATGGGCCTCGCCATCGTCAGGGCGATGCTCGAAGCCCATGGCGGGTCGATTTCGCTGGCGGAGAGCGAGGAGGGTGCGCGTTTCCGCCTCGTGCTTCCGCGGCGGGCTGAGGCCTAGCCGCCCGCCTTTCAGCCTTTCAGTCCGGCGAGCATCCGCGTCAGTGCCGCCGACGACATCGGCTTGGCGAGGGGGAAGGACTGGCCGGCCCAGAGCAGGGTGAAATCGTCGCGGCCGGCTGCTTCGGCGGCGCTGCGCAACGGCCCCAGTGCCGTGCCGGCGGTCGGGAAGGCTGGTGCGAGCTCGGAGATCGGGCCGAGCTCCGCCATCGCCCGGTTGACGATGCCGCGTGCCGGCCGGCCGGTGAAGAGGTTGGTGATAGCGGTCGGCCGCTCGCTCATGCCGATCGCATTGCGGTAGATCGGCGAGATTGCTGCTTCGGGCGTGAACAGATAGGCGGTGCCGACCTGCACGGCCGCCGCCCCCAGCGCGAAGGCGGCTTCAACACCGCGCCGGTCGGTGACGCCGCCGGCCGCGATGACCGGGACCGAGACGGCATCGACGACCTGTGGCACCAGCGCAAAGGTGCCGACCTGCTCGGAGATCCGGTCGTTCAGGAAGATGCCGCGATGGCCGCCGGCCTCCGCGCCCATGGCGATGACCGCGTCGACGCCGTGCTCGGCCAGCCAGCGCGCCTCGGGCACGGTCGTGGCGGAGGCGATGATCCTGGCGCCGGTACGCTTCACCCGCTCGAACAGCTCCGGCGCAGGCAGGCCGAAATGGAAGCTGACGATCTCCGGCCGATACTCCTCGAGCACGGTGGCGAGCGAGGCATCGAACGGCGTGCGGCCGCTCGGCGTCTTCGCCATGTCCGGATCGAGCCCAGCCTCGGCATAGTAGCCGTTGAGGCGCGCCAGCCAGGCCGCCTGGCGGGCCGGATCGTCGGCCGGGGGCGTGTGGCAGAAGAAGTTGACGTTGATCGGCCGGCGCGTGCCGCCCCGAACCGTGTCGAGCGCGGCCCGCAGGCCCGCCTCGTTGTATTGCGCGCCGGCCAACGAGCCCAGTCCGCCGGCTTCGCTGACGGCGATGACCATCTCCGGCGTCGATGCCAGGGCCATCGGCCCCTGGATGATCGGCAGTTCGATGCCGAACAGGTCGAGCAGTCGCGATTGGGCCGTGCTGGTCATGATCGTTCCTCAGATGGGCCGGGCGAACCCGCGGCCAGTGTCTGCCGCGGCCCGTCGATTTCAAGGCGAAGGTCAGCGCATCCGCAGTGCGGAATTCAGCCGAGCCGGTTCGAGCTTGCTGGCGGCGAGACTAGCTCGCCGCGCGCCGCCTCCGATATTCCGGAACGGGCAAGCCGCCCCAGCCCCAATTGTCGAGCTCGACCTCCTCGATCACGACGAAGGTCGCGTCGAGCGGTTTGTTCAGCACATCGAGCAGGAGCTGACTGGCGCCGGCGATGAGTTTCGCCTTCTCCTCCGCAGTGGCGGCGCTCCGACCGGGGCCGGAGCCTTCGCGGGTGATCTGGATCGTGACGATCGGCATGGAAGCCTCCTTCAGGTTCGCACTGCGGATCAGTGGCCGGCGCTTTGGCCGCCATCGACATGCAGTATCTCGCCGGTGACGAAGGGCGCGCTCTCCAGGAAGAGGACGGCGTCGACGATATCCTTGATCTCGCCCAGCCGTTTGACCGGGTGCAGGCCCGCCAGGAACTCGTGCGTCTGCGGCGCATGCATCGGCGTCTTGATGATGCCGGGAGAGACAGCGTTCACGCGGATGCCCTTCTGGGCGTACTCGACGGCGAGCGCCTTAGTCGCCGAGTTGATGCCGCCCTTGGTCAGATTGGCGAGCACGGTCGGGACGCCCGCGACGGCCTGATCGGTCAGGCTGGTGGTGATGCTGACGATGTGGCCCGAGCCCTGCGCCAGCATGGCACGCGCGGCGTGCTGGGTGACGTGGAAGAAGCCGGCGAGATTGGTCGCGACCTTGGTCTGGAAATCCTCGACAGTGTAGTCGGTGAAGGGCTTGGCGATGAAGATGCCGGCATTGTTGACCAGCGTGTCGACGCGCCCGAAGCGGCGGATCGCTTCGCTGACGATTGCTTCGGCCGTAGCCGGATCGGCAATGTCGCCGGGAACCGCCAGGATGTCGGGATCGCTGCCCTGCCTGATCGAGCGCGATGTCGCGACGACGCGATAATTGCGGTCGCGGAATCCCTTGACCAGGCCGGCGCCGATGCCTTGCGAGGCGCCGGTGACGATGGCGACCTTCCGTTCGTTGCTCATGATGATCCTCGTCTGTTCGATAGCGAGCGGATGCGCTGCTGTCCGGCCCTCTGGCCTGATGACGAGGAATTTGGAGTATCTCGCAGTTCGGCTGAATGGCCGCTATTCGGCAAATATTCTTCCTTGAAGTGGAAGAATATAGGCTCTCAGGATCGCATCGCGACCGACTTGGCCGAAAGCCGCGCGAACTCGGCGCGCAGTCGCGGCACGGCGAAATCGATGAACGCCCGGACCTTCGGGGTGCTGGACCGGCCCTGCGGCATCACCAGGTTGACAGGTCGCGCCTGCGGCTCGGCATCCCGCAGCAGGAGCTGGAGCGCGCCATCCTGGACCTGCTCGGCGACGTGGTAAGTGAGGAGGCGGGTGACGCCGAGCCCTCCGACTGCGGCTTCCCGCGCCGCGCGAACGCTGTTGACGACGAGCCGAGGCTTGAACTGGACGGAGCGAGGGACCGATCCGCCCTTCGCCGGGGGGAAGACCCAGGCGTCACGGCCAAAATCTGTGCACGCGACGATGCTGTGTTTGGTCAGGTCTCCAGGCTCGTCGATGCGCGGATACTGGCTGAGATAGCGCGGCGAGGCGACGGTCACCAGCCGGACTTCGCCGCCGATACGGATTGCGGTCATCGCCGAATCCGGCAGGTCGAGGATGCGCAGCGCGATGTCGATCCCTTCCTCGACCAGGTTCGCGCCGCGCACCAGCAGCACGAGATTGACCGAGACGGCGGGATAAGCCTCGATGAAGGCATCGACGATCGGCCGCAGGATTTCCTCGCCGCTGATCGGTGGCGCGGTGATCGTCAGGGTGCCGCGCGGAGCGGCCTGCTCGCCGGCGCCGACCGCCTCGAGCTCATGCAGTTCTGCGAGAATGCGGCGGCAGACGTCGGCATAGCGCTCGCCGGTCTCGCTCAAGCGGATCGAGCGGGTCGTGCGATGCAAGAGCGGCGCGCCGGCCTGCTGCTCCAGGAAGGCGACGGCCCGGCTGACGGCGGCCGGCGAGCGGCCGAGCAGGCGTCCCGCCCCGGCGAGGCTGCCCTCGTCCAGTGCGGCGATGAACACCTTCATCGCGTCGATGCGATCCATCCGGCCTCGGAAAAACCCTGGAGCACCTAGGCTCGGCCATTCCGGCACGCTGTCAAGCGCCGGAAGCGCAGGTTCTGCCTCTACCGCCGTCAGGCCGGCTTGTGCGGCAGCGCGAGGCCGTAGCCGTCGGCCGGCTGGTCCTCGGCCTTGCGCAGCCGGGTGTCGCTGAGCTCGTCGGCTGCTTCCAGTATCGGATAGGCGATCGAGGTAATGTGCCCATGGATGCGCTTCAGGTCGCGCAACACGTCGAGATGGATCGAGGAGGTCTCGAGCGACTCGGTCACGCCGCTGCGCAGGCGCTCGTAATGCTTCTCGGTCGCCAGGCGCTCGGCGATGCGCATCGCGCTTTTCTCGTCGAAGAGCTGGCGGGCAAGGCCGATGTCGCGCGTAGCCAGCACGTTGAGCGAAAGCTGCAGGCTGTGGCTGACCCGCTTGTGGAAATCGCGGATCTCGGCGAGGCCGTCCTCGGAGAAGCGGTAGCGTTTGCGGATCTTCTTCTCGGCGAGCTCGCGCAGGTTCTTGTCGATGATGTCGCCGATATGCTCGAGATTGGTGGTCGCCGTGATGATCTCGAACAGGCGCCGGCTGTCCTCCTCGCCGAGCGGGCGGCGCGAGAGCTTGACGAGATAGAGCTTGATCGCCTCGTGGATCGTGTCGACGCCGTCATCGGCCGCCGCGATCTCGCGCGAGAGGGCGAGCTTGTCCTGCTCGAGCAGGATCTGCATGTCCTTGAGCATGGCGCCGACGCGGTCGCCGAGATGCAGCGTTTCCCGCATCGCGCTGGCGAGGGCTTCGGGCGGGCTGTCGAGCAGGCCGGGGTCGAGATAGAGCGGCCGGATACGCCGCTCGGCTTCGGGCTTGGCCGGGGTCAGCCGCGTGACCAGCGCCGCGATCGGCTGGACGAAGGGCAGGAAGGCGATCGCGCCGATGAGGTTGAGCGCCAGATGGATCTCGACCGCCAGGCGCGAGGGATCGTGCGACAGTGCCGAGAACCAGACCGAGAGCGGCTTGGCGAAGGGGATCACGACGAACGCGATTAGGATGCGCGTCAGCAGGTTGGCGAGCGCGACACGGCGCTGGGCCACCGGCGCTCCGAGCTGGTCGAGCACCGGAACCAGCGCATTGCCGAGATTGGCGCCGACGATCAGGATCAGCGCGGTCGGGGCCGGGAACAGCCCGCCGGCCCAGAACGAGGCGATCAGCAGGACGATGGCGAGGCTGGAATGGGTCAGCCAGGTCGCGGCGACGGTGATCCCGACCGCGAGCAGCGGCTCGCTGGCCAGGGCCTCGAACACCGAGCGGAACACGGGCGATTGCGCCAGCGGCGCCGAGGCGGTCTTGAGCTGCGCGAGCGAGAGCAGGATCAGGCCGATGCCGACGATCAGGCGCCCGATATTGCGGGCGCGATTCATCGCCTCGTTGGCGAGATAGAGCGCGACGCCGACAGCAAGGCAGGCGCCCCAGAGCCAGCCGAGATCGAAGGAGATCACGAAAGCCGCCATCGCGGTGCCGACATTGGCGCCGAGCAGCACGGCGAAGGCCATGGGAAGCGCGATCAGCGCCTGGCCGGCGAAGGAGGAGAGCAGCAGCGTCGTCGCCGTCGAGCTCTGCAGGATCAGCGTCACCACCGCCCCGCTCGCCATCGCCGAGACGCGGTTGCCGGCGAAGCGCGCCAGGCCCTGCCGCAACGAGGGGCCGAACGCCCGCGTCGCGCCAGTCCGCACCAGCCTGACCGCCCAGATCAGCAGCGCCACCGAACCGGCGAGATGGATCAGGATGGCGGTGGTGCTCTCGGCGGCGTTCATCGTGGGGAGGGCGCTCCTTCAGGCGGGAATCGGAGAGATCAAGCAGCGGATTATGCCGTGAAATTCGTTAGCCGTCTTATAAAATCAACGGCGGAAATGGTCTACTTCTTACGCATAACGAACGAGACGGATTGGGAGAGCCCAGCGAGCAGCGGCACATGCCGGCCGCGCTGAAGCGCTGGGCCCGCGATCGCCAACACTGGCGAAACGACCTGTTTATCCGGTCAGTGTGGAAGAATTGCGGTCAGACCCAGCATCCTGGGAGCTGGGCGCCTCTCACACGCCTGGAGTGGGATTCGGCTAGGCCTTGCCGGCGAGGACGGCGCGCTCGACCGCCATCGCCGTGATCAGGCGAGGATAGGCTTCCTGCATCGCCTCCCGAAAGGTCTCGAACGGCATCTCGCCATGGTCGCCACGGTCGCGCACATAATCCATATGCTGGCGGCCTGCGGCGTCGAAGGGCTGGAAGATCGAATCCGTGCTGCCGTCGAAATCGAGCGGCTCGACGCCGAAGCGGGCGCAGAAGGCAAGGTCGAAGGCCGGCGTCGCCTTGACCCAGCGCCCGTCGAGGTAGAGCAGCGTATAAGCGTGCCAGCGGAAGACATCGGTGCCCATCAGCTCGAGGATGCGCGGCGAGGCCAGATGGTTGCGCACATCGGCGAAGCCGACGCGGGCCGGGATGCCGGCGGCGCGGCAAACCGCGGCGAGCGTCAGCGCCTTGGGCACGCAGAACGAGCCCTTCGCCTCCAGGCAGCGCGAGGCGACGAAGATGTCGCGTTCGATCCCGAAATAGCGCAGGTCGTAGGGAATGGCATCGCGGACGGCGTAATAGAGTCGCACGGCGCGGTAGCGGTCCGGGCCGCTGCCGGCATGCTCTTCGACGAAGGCTCGGATCGCCGGCGCATTGGCGTCGATGAAGGGCGTCGCCTTCAGCGCTCCGGCGAGCCTGTCGTCGCTCATCGCACCCTCCCGTCAACGTCTTGCTGCAGCCGCCAGGCGATCTGCGGCAGGCGGTCGGCGCCGAAGAAGCTCTCGCCGTCCAGCGTCACGAAGGGCACACCGTTGATGTTGGCTGCGCAGGCTTCGTCGATCGCTTTGCCGAGGCGTATTCGTCCCTCGGCCCCGTCGATCATGGCGCGGATCGCCTCCAGTGTCTCGCTGGCGAGGCAGGGCAGGGCGGCGAGCACGACCGGGTCGGTGATGTCCTCGCCTTTGGCGAAGAAGGCCTCGAAGATCTCGCTCGCCAGGCGCAAACCGTCCTGCGGCCGCGTCGCGGTCCAGCCGTGATAGAGCCGGCCGGCGAGATGGGCCGAGATCTGCAGCGGCTCGGGGACGCGGAAGGGCAGGCCGAAGAACTCGGCCGAGCGCACGACATCCTCGAGGAAATAGCGCCGCCGCGCCGGCTTCTCCAGCGGATTGGCGACGCCCTGTTGCTTGAACACGGCCCAGAGCAGGATCGGCCTGAGCTCCAGCGCCCGGCCATGCTCATCAGCCAATCGCGCTAGCGGCTCCAGCGCGAAATAGGAATAGGGCGAGGCGAAATCGAGATAGAGGCGCAGCGCTCCCGGCATGGCCATCAGAACCTGAAGACGCCGTAGCCGGGCGGGCCGAGCGGGGCGTTGAGCGAGGCCGAGATCGCCACGCCGAGCGCATTGCGGGTGTCGCGCGGGTCGATGATGCCGTCGTCCCAGAGCTCCGAGGTCGAGTAGTAGGCCGAAAGCTGTTCCTGATAAGCTTTCCGGGTGTCTTCCCAGAGCCGCTCGATCGCGCTCTGGTCGACCGAGCCGCCATTGCGCTTCATCTGGTTGGCCTTGACCTCGGCCAGCGTGTTCGCCGCCTGGTCGCCGCCCATCACGCCGATCTGGTGGTTCGGCCAGGAGAACAGGAAGCGCCCGTCGAAGGCGCGTCCACACATGCCGTAATTGCCGGCGCCGAAGGAGCCGTTGCACATCACCGTGAACTTCGGCACCCGCGAGCAGCTCTGCGCCATGATCATCTTGGCGCCGTCCTTGGTGATGCCGCGCCGCTCGTATTCGCGCCCGACCATGTAGCCGGTGATGTTCTGCAGGAAGACCAGCGGCGTGTTGTTCTGGTTGCAGAGCTCGATGAAATGCGCGCCCTTGATCGAGGAATCGTTGAAGAGCACGCCGTTATTGGCGAGAATGCCGACCTTGAAGCCCCAGATATTGGCAAAGCCGCAGACCAGCGTCGTGCCATAGTTCGGCTTGTATTCGTGGAAGCGGCTGCCATCGACGATGCGGGCGATGATCTCGCGCATGTCGAAGGCCTTCTTGATGTCGTCGGGCACGATCCCGTAAATCTCGGAGGGATCGTAGAACGGCTCCTCCGGCGCCTCGCGCTGAGCCTCCCAGCGCGGCAGCCGGTCCCATTGCGAGACGATGTCGCGGCCGATCTCGATGGCGTGCTCCTCGCTGTCGGCCGGATAGTCGCAGGTGCCGGAGACACTGGTGTGCATCTCGGCGCCGCCGAGCTCCTCGACCGTGACGTCCTCGCCGGTCGCGGCCTTCACCAGCGGCGGGCCGCCGAGGAAGACCGCGCCGGTGCCGCGCACGATGACGCTGTAGTCGGAAAGCCCCGGAATATAGGCGCCGCCCGCCGTGCAATGACCGAAGACGAGGGCGAGCTGCTTCACGCCCATCTTCGACAGCATCGACTGATTGCGGAAGATCCGCCCACCCATATAGCGGTCGGGAAACAGCTCCGACTGCAATTGCAGGAAGCCGCCGGCGGAATCGCAGAGATGGACGACCGGCAGCCGGTTCTCCATGGCGATGTCGAGGGCGCGGACGATCTTCTTGACCGTCAGGGGATACCAGGCGCCGCCCTTCACCGTCGGGTCGTCGGCGCGGATCATCACCTCGCGGCCCGAGACCATGCCGATGCCGACGATCGAGCTGGCCGAGGGCGATTCCCCGCCATAGGCCATGTTGGCGGCGAGCGAGGACAGCTCCAGGAAGGGCGTGCCGGGATCGAGCAGCATCTCGATGCGCTTGCGCTGCGGCATCTTCTGCTGCCTCGCCAGCCGGTCGAGGTCGCGCTGCGGGCGGGCGTGGCGCGCCGCCTCCTGCTTCGCCTTGAATTCGGCGACGAGACGGCGGTTATGCGCCTCGTTGCGGCGGAAATCGGCGGAAGCGGTGTTGATCGACGATTGCAGTCTGGACATCGGGTCAGCCTTCCGCCAGAGCCGCGAGACGGGCGAGGACGGCGTCCTTGTCGAAGCCTTCGCCCTCGCGTGCCGCGATCTCGGCGATCTCGCCGTCGCGCGGCGCATCGAGTTTCATTTGCAGCTTCATGCTTTCGATGGTGACGACCGTTTCGCCACGCTGGACCTTGTCGCCGACGCGCTTGTGGACCACGACGACGGTGCCCGGCATCGGTGCACGCACGACATTGGCCCCGCCGCCGGCGGCCGAGGCTTCCGCGGCGGCATCGCGCCGGCGCAGCGCGAAACTGCGCCCGCCCAGGCGGATGATTGCGCCATCGGCGCTGCCCGCGCGGGCGAAGGCGACGGGTTCGCCGTCGACGGTCAGCCGGCGGCTGCCGTCGCCGGCTTCGTCGAGGTTCTCCACGACATGGCGGCGGCCATCGATCGAGAGCACTAGATGCGGCCGGCGCGCCAGGATGGTGACGTGGTGGACGGTGCCGTCGAGATCGAGCTTGAGGACCATCGTCAGTTCCTCCAGTGCCCGATCGAGGCGTGCGGCTCGGGCACGCCGAGGACGAGATCGCGGAAATCGCGCAGGCCGAGCGCCGCGGCGATCAGGACCTTGTCTCGCGTCGCGTCATCCGGCTCGCCGGCGGCGAGCGCCGCCTTGTGCTGGGCGACGAAGCCGGTGTGCAATTCGCCGGCGGCGAAGGCGGGATGGCCGAGCACGCGGGCGAGGTAGTCGATATTGGTCTTGACCCCGAGCAAAGCGAGATCGTGCAGCGCCGCGATGGCGCGCCGCGTCGCACCGGCCCGATCCGGCCCATGGGCGACGAGCTTGGCCAGCATCGCGTCGAAATCGGCAGTGACGCGCTGGCCGCGGTCGAGCGCATTCTCAAAACGCAGGTATGCCGCCTGCGGCGCGTCGAGATGCAGGATCGTGCCGGTCTCCGGCAGGAAATCGCGCTCGGGATCCTCGGCGCAGATCCGGCATTCGATGGCGTGGCCGCTCGCCTTGATCTCGTCCTGCGCGAAGGGCAGGTCGCGCCCGGCGGCGATCTCGATTTGCAGCCTGACGAGGTCGAGGCCAGTGATCATCTCGGTGACGGGATGCTCGACCTGGAGACGGGTGTTCATCTCCAGGAAGAAGAAGCGGCCATCGGCGCCAAGGATGTACTCGACCGTGCCGGCATTGCGGTAGTTCGCCGCCGCGGCGAGACGGACGGCGGAGGCGCAGATCTCGTCGCGCAGGTCGGCCGGCAGGTTGGCGGCCGGCGCCTCCTCGATGATCTTCTGGAAGCGGCGCTGCACCGAACATTCGCGCTCGAACAGGTGGATGGCGCCGCCCTTGCCGTCGCCGAAGACCTGCACCTCGATATGGCGGGGCCTCTCGACGAAGAGCTCGGCATAGACGCGTCCGTCGCCGAAATAGCGCTGCGCTTCGCTGGCAGCATGGCGAGCCGCGCCTTCCAGTTCCTCGGCTGAGCGCACGATACTCATGCCCTTGCCGCCGCCGCCTGCCGCCGCCTTGATCAGCAGCGGGAAGCCGATCTCGGTGGCTTGGCGGGTGAACTCGGCGAGATCCTGCGTCGGCATCACGGAGGGCGCGACCGGCACGCCGTGATCGGCTGCGAACTGGCGCGCCGAGATCTTGTCGCCCATCAGCGCGATCGTGTCGGCGTCCGGGCCGATGAAGCTGAGGCCGGCGTCCGCCACGGCGCGGGCGAAGCGCGCATTCTCGGAGAGGAAGCCGTAGCCGGGATGGATCGCATCGGCCCCGATCGCGCGCGCGGCGTCGACGATCTGGGCTATGTCGAGATGGGCCGCGACCGGCGTCTCGCCGGAGATCTCGACCGCCTGATCCGCCTCGCGCACATGTCGGGCGCGGGCCTCGACCGGATGGTGGATCGCGACCGAGGCGATACCCATCTCGCGCAGCGTCCGGATCACCCGGCAGGCGATCTCGCCGCGATTGGCGATCAGGACTTTTCGGAACGGCGGGTTGTCGTCCGGAGCCGTCATCATGCGTCGCTCGTGGTCTTGAAGCCATGAAGGGGGCCGCCCGGCGCGAGCCAGGCGGCAGGGACGGGCACCGGCAGGCTCATCAGCACCTGCGCCATCGCCTTGCCCTGCGGGTCATGGCGCAGCGAGGCGATGCCGCCGCCGCCCAGCGCCCGGTGCATGATGAGGTTGAAGCCACCGAGGCCCGGCCAGTCGAAGCGCTCGACCTTGCCGGCGACGTGGTGGGCGAAGTGCCGGCCGACTCCCTCCGGCGTCAGCGCCCGCCGCAGCCAGGGCAGGAAGGCGGCATTGCGCGCGATCACGCCGATATTGGCGATGTCGCCCTTGTCGCCGCTGCGGCCGAAGGCGAGGGCGATGAGCGGGACGGTGGCCGTTTCGCCAGTGGCCTCCGCGACATCCGCGCCTGCGCTGGCAGGAGTGGGCTCGTTGGTCGCCGTTGCAGGGATATGCGCCGGCACCGGCAGGCTCGTCTCGCCAAGGCTGACGGTCGGCTGCAACTCGGCCTTGTCGATCAGGAAGGAAAACAGCCGGATCACCGGCTGCGGCTCTGGCCGGCCGCCGGCGAAGCCGGTCAGGCTCTGCGCCATTGCGGTCGCGGCCGGATAGATCTCGCGGGCGAAGATCTGCAGCGCCTCCTTGGAAGGGTGGCGCACGCCGATCTTGAGCACGACCTCGCGCGTCGCCCGCGCCCTGCTTCCGGCGCCATAGCTCGCTTCGGCGCCGAGCGTCTCGACCGAGGTTTCGGCGAAATCAGGGAAACCGGCCTCGCGGATCAGGCGGCTGCAGCGGGCGAGGATCGCCTTGGCGACCGCTTCACCGCGCTCGGCCGCGTCGTCGCCGACGATCATCATCGTGGTCGCGCAGCGATAGCCGTCGGGATAGGTGGCGCTGACCTTGTAGCTGTTCGACGGCGCCCGGCCGAGGGCGCCGGAGACCCGGACGCGGTCCGGGCCGGTGGCTTCGAGCCTCACCTGCGACCAGTCGCAGCAGACGTCGGGTAGCATATAGGCGGCGGGATCGCCGACCTCGTAGACGATCTGCTCGGCGATCGTCGCCGGGCTGACGCGCCCGCCGGTGCCCTCCGGCTTGCCGATCTCGAAGCAGCCATCGGCGCGGCAATCGGCGAAGGGGAAGCCCATATCGGCCCAGTCGCCGGCGACCTCGCGCCAGTCGGTGACGATGCCGCCGGTCGCCTGCGCGCCGCATTCGAGGATGTGGCCGGCGAGGCTCCCGGCCGAGAGCCGGTCATAGTCCTCCGGCGTCCAGCCGAATTCATGGATCAGCGGGCCGAGCACCACGGCCGAGTCGACGCAGCGTCCGGTCACCACGACATCGGCGCCGGCCGCGAGCGCGGCGGCGATCGGGAAGGCGCCGAGATAGGCGTTGATGCTGGCGATCCTGTCGGGGAAGGGCGCGCCGGAGAACATCTCGGTGACGCCCGTTGCGCGCAGGTGCTCGGCCTCGCCCGAGAGGTCATCGCCGGTGACGATCGCGACCTTGAGCTCGACGCCAACCTCCCTGACGGCGGCGAGCAGGGCGTCGCGGCAGGCTTCCGGATTGACGCCGCCGGCATTGGTGACGACGCGGATGCGCTTCTCCGCGATCTCGCGGGCGAGCGGCTTCATCACCAGCGACACGAAGTCCGTGGCATAGCCGAGCACCGGGTTCTTCGCCTTCATCCGGGCGAGGATCGACATGGTGATTTCGGCCAGATAGTCGAGCACGAGATAGTCGATGCCGCCCTGGCGGACGAGCTGGCGCGGCCCTTCCGGGCTGTCGCCCCAGAAGCCGGCGCCGCAGCCGATGCGGATGCTCTCGCGCATCGTCGTCACCATGGCGCTCACCGCCCGGTCCAGGCCGGCGGACGCTTTTCCGCGAAGGCGGCGAAGCCCTCGCGCGCATCCTCGGTGCGGGCCATGTTGGCCAGCATGAATTGGGCGTATTCGAGCGCCGTATCGGTCGACATCTCCCTGATCTTGGCGAGGCTCTGCTTGCCCAGGCGGATGCCGGTCGGCGACTTGTCGACGAGGCGGCCGACCAGCCACGCTGTCCTGGCGTCGAGCTCAGCAGCCGGCACCGCGTAGTTGACGATCGCGCCAGCTTCCGGATCGCCGGCCCTGATGGTCTCGCCGGTGAGGCAGAGCTCCATCAGCCGGCGATAGGGCAGGACCCGCATCAGATAGGGCAGGATCATCATCGGGAAGAGCCCGACCCTGACCTCGGTCACCCCGAGCAGGACGTCGTCGCGCGCCACCACCAGATCGCAGGCGCAGACCAGGCCGAAGCCGCCGGCGAGCGCATGGCCGTTGACCCGCGCCACCAATGGCAGGCGGCAGGCATCCATCCGGCGCAGCAGGCGAGCGACATAGTGACGGGGATCAGCCGCCTCGATGGTGAACGGCGTTCCGTCGGCATTCGGCTTGAGATCGCCGCCGGCGCAGAAGGCCTTGTCGCCGGACCCGGTCAGGATCACCGCGCGGATGTCCGGATCGGCCTCGGCCTGATCGAGCGCGGCGACGATCCCCTCGGCGACCGCTTCGTTCAGGGCGTTGCGACGGCTCTCGCGATTGATCGTGACGACCAGCGCCGCGCCTTCGCGTCGGGTGATGACCTCTTCGCTCACGATTCCATCCCTGCGTAGCTCGCTGAGGGAGCCTTCGCCAGATAAATGATTTCAATTCATTTGAGGTGTCAATAGCCGTTTCGCGCTTGAATCATGCTAACGGATGCGCAAATGGATTATTCGATTTTGCCGGATCGGGTTCGCGTTGACAGCCGGGTTCGTCGCTGATGAAATAAATTCAATAAGATCGACGAGACGCATGGCGCGATGCCCGCACCGCTGCGTGACGAGGCGAGGGAGGAGATCCACGTGAACGCCGTGACCGGTAGCAACCGCGCCAATGCCTTCGGCCTCGATGAGGAGCAGAGCGCCATCCTCGACGGCGCTGATCGCTACGCCCGCGCCGAGCTCTATCCCTTGTCGCAGCGCATGGACGACGAGGAGTGGTGGCCGGACGAGGCTTTCCGCCAGACCGGCGCCAATGGCTTCCTCGGCGCGACGATCCCGGAGCAATATGGCGGGGCGGGGCTCGACCTGCTCCAGGCCGGGCTGGTCCTGCAGGGCTTCAGTCGCTGGAACCACGCCATGGCGCTCTCGGTCGTCGCCCACGACAACCTCTGCGCCAACAACATCTACCGCAACGGCAACGAGGATCAGCGCCGCCGCTATCTGCCCGATCTGTGTTCGGGCAAGACCATCGGCGCGCTCGGCCTGACCGAGCCGGGGGCGGGCTCGGATGCGCTCGGCTCGATGCGCACCACCGCCCGCCGCGACGGCGACCACTACATCCTCAACGGCAGCAAGATCTACATCACCAACGGCCCGGTCGCCGATGTGCTGCTGGTCTACGCCAAGACCGACAAAGAGCGCGGCGCCCACGGCATCTCCGCCTTCATCGTCGAGAAGGGCTATCCCGGCTTCAAGGTGGCGCAGAAGCTGGTGAAGATGGGTTATCGCGGCAGTCAGACCGCGGAATTGCTGTTCGAGGATTGCCGCGTCCCCGCCGCCAATCTCGTCGGCGCCGAGAACCAGGGCGTTGCCATCGTGATGAGCGGGCTCGATCTCGAACGCGCGATGATCTCGCCGCTTTGCTTGGGCGTCGCCGAGCGCGCGCTCGAGCTCTCGATCGACTACGCCAAGACGCGCAAGCAGTTCGGCAAGCCGATCGGCGCCTTCCAGATGGTCCAGTCGATGCTGGCCGAGATGTATGTGCTGGTCGAGACCATGCGCAGCTTCAGCTACCGCACCTTGGCCGAGGCGGCGCCGCTCGAAGTCGGCGGCGGCGGGCGCGGCGACATCCACCGACTGACCGCCGCCTCGGTGATGTATGCGGCGCAGGCCTGCCACGATGTCCTCGACAAGGCCGTGCAGGTCCATGGCGGCGCCGGCTATATCTGGGAATCCGAGATCAACCGGCTCTTCCGCAGCACCAAGCTGCTGGAGATCGGCGCCGGCACCACCGAGGTGCGCAAGATGATCATCGCCGGCGAATTGCTGAAGGGGATGGAGCGCCATGGCTGAGGCCGAACCCCGCGAGCTCGGGCTTGAGGACGCCGATCTCGCCGTCCTGCCGACGGTCTATAGGCCGGAGGCCTTCGCCGGCAAGACCGTCCTGATCTCCGGCGGCGCCGGTGGCATCGGCCGCGCTACCGCCTGGCTGCTCGGCCGGATCGGTGCGCAGGTCATCATCGCCGGGCGCGACGAGGGCAGGCTGGAGGCGGCGGCCGAGGCGATGCGCGCCGCCGGACTGAAGGCTGCAGGCAAGACGGTGAATGTGCGCGATCCTGCCACGATCACGGCGTTGCACGACTGGATCGCCACCGAATTCGGCGGCATCGACATTCTCGTCAACAGCGCCGGCGGCCAGTTCCCACAGGCCGCGATCGATTTCTCGACGAAGGGCTGGAACGCCGTCGTCGACACCAATCTCAACGGCACCTGGTACATGATGCAGGAGACGGCGCGGCGCTGGCGCGATGCCAAGCGGCCGGGCAGCATCGTCTCGATCGTGGTGGTGACGCGCCAGGGCCTGCACGGCGTCGCCCATACCATCGCGGCACGCGCCGGCGTGGTCGGCCTGACCCAGGCGCTGGCGGTGGAGTGGGCGCCGCTCGGCATCCGGGTGAACTGCATCGCGCCGGGCGCGATCGAGACGCCGGGCTGGCGGGTCTACGCTCCCGAGCAGGTCAAGGCCTATCCGCGCTCCAATCCGATGATGCGCACCGCGACGACCTGGGAGGTGGCGGAGGCCTGCGCCTATCTCTGCGGGCCGGCGGCGGCCTATGTCACGGGCGAGGTGCTGCACGTCGCCGGCGGCGCGCAGCTCTGGGGCGAGACCTGGACGATCCCGCGTCCGGCCTTCTTCGACGGCCCGGGCAGCAGTGGCGGGTAGGCGATGACCTCAGCGCGGCCGAGCGGAAGAGGGCTTTTCCGAGGTGATGCCGGCCGCAGCCTCCAGCCGCGCCGTCGCCGTCTCCAGCCGGGCGACCACGCTCTCCATCGGCGAGGCTGGCTCGCTGCCGAGCGCCAGGCCGTGATGCACCAGATTGGTGATCGCGTCTGCCATCTCGGCCGGGTCGAAGTCGCCTTCGCCACGCAGGAAGGCCCAGGTGCGATGCTCGATGCAGCCGAAGACGAGATCGCGCACCAGGCTGGGCGAGCTCTCGGGCCGCAGTTCGCCGGCAGCGACCCCGGCTTTGACCACGTCGACCAGGCGATTGGTGTAGGCGCGGTTGAGCTCGAACAGATGCGAGCCGCGATAGTCCGGCGCCGGCCGGATCTCCTGGAACATCAGCCGCGACAGCGCCGGATCGCGATGGATCGAGGTCAGGTGCGTGTAGACGATGAAGCGGATCTGGTTCCAGCTGCCCCGCACCGCGGCGAACTGCTCGGCATCGTCGCGCAGCATCTCCTCGAACCAGTGCTCGACGACCTTGACCAGCAATTCGCGCTTGTTGGCGAAGAAGCGATAGATGCTGCCCTCGACCACGCCGGCGCGCAGCGCGATGTCGGTGATCAGCGCGTCGTTATAGCCCTTCTCGACGAAGACCTGCTTGGCCGCGGCCATGATGTCGGAGATGCGGCGTTCCGGCGGGAGCCGGTTGACCTGTCGCTTCAGGGCGCTGCGGGGCGGCATCGATGATCCTTGCTGATCCGAAGCTGCGGCGCGCTGTGGTCGCTGGCTGGCGGCCAGCTCGTCCGGACAAGGCGACGCCGCGATTGGCGGGTGCGTCTGATGCGACACTAAAAAATACCATTCATCATCAATGCCTCCGAGGCAAGTGCGCGATCGTCGGTCGCGCCTCGCGGAAGGGGTACTCGCGCCGAGCCGGCCGGGTTTTCTAGGGGAGGGATCGTTGCCGTTGCCTGCCGCTTTCGCCGGGCGCCTGCGCGTCCCCGTCATCGCCGCGCCGATGTTCCTGATCTCGGGGCCGGACCTCGTCGTCTCCTGCTGCCGCAATGGCGTCGTCGGCAGTTTCCCGGCGCTCAACCAGCGCACGACCCAAGGTTTCGCCGATTGGCTCGACGAGATCGCGGAGCGACTCGACGGGGAGGCTTCGCCATTCGGCGTCAACCTGGTGGTTCATCGCAGCAATCCGCGGCTGGATGCCGATCTCGCTGTCGTCATCGAGCGCAAGGTGCCGCTGGTCATCACCTCGCTCGGCCTCAATCGCGACCTGATCAAGGCTGTGCACGGCTATGGCGGATTGGTCTTCCATGACGTGATCAACCTCGCCTTCGCCGCCAAGGCGGCCGATGCCGGCGTCGATGGTCTGATTGCTGTCTCGGCCGGTGCCGGCGGCCATGCCGGGCCGCTCAATCCTTTCTCGGCGCTGGCGGATATCCGCCGCATCTTCGACGGGACGCTCGTGCTCGGCGGGGCGCTGAGCAATGGCACGCAGGTCGCGGCCGCCCGGATGGCGGGCGCCGACATGGCCTATCTCGGCACCCGCTTCATGGCGACGCGGGAGAGCATGGCGCCGCAGGCGCTGCGCTCAATGCTGCTCGATTCGTCCGCCGCCGACATCGTCTACACCCCGGCGATCAGCGGCGTGCATGGCAATTTCCTGCGTCCGAGCATCCTGGCGGCGGGCCGCGATCCCGATGATCTGAGCAAGCCGGCGAGCCTGGATTTCGGCACGACGGAAGCCAAGGCCTGGCGCGACATCTGGGCGGCCGGGCAGGGTGTCGGCGCGATCGACGACCTGCCGGCGGCTGCCGATCTCTGCCGGCGATTGGCCGATGAATACGAGGCGGCCTTGGCCGGCGCCGGGCGCCTGTCTCACCGGGCTGCCGCCGAACCGGTGGGCTGAACCTGGTTCATTGAGCTGCGAGCCGGATGGCCTATGGCGAAGGTGTGTCGGCCTCGTCCGGAGGGGGTGCCTCCTGCGGGGATCGTGCGAAAAAACCCAGCCGCCGACAGGATGGAATCCGGCTGGTGGAAGAGTTGACAGCAGAAGATGAATTCTGTTCATTAGCTGTATCGAGCTGACGCCTATCGAGCCAACAAGCGAGCGCAGCCGGGGAGGATGCCGTGGGAGTCAACGCCGTTCGCGCGGCGGCGCCGCATGCGCGCCGGGCGCTCGCAGATGTCGTGATTGGGGTCGTCGATTGCGCCCTTCCGGCCGGCCGGTCCGGGTGCCTCGAATGAATGAGGTTCAACACCGTTCCGCCGCGAGCGTCGCGGGCGCGCCGGTTGCGCTCTCCTGCACCGGGATCGAGCGCGTCTTCGGCGGTCTGCGTGCGCTGAAGGGCGTCTCGCTCGATGTCCGCCAGGGCGAGATTCTCGGCCTCGTCGGGCCGAACGGCTCGGGCAAGACCACCATGGTCAATGTGATCACCGGCTTCTATCCGCCCAATGCTGGCAAGGTCAGCCTGTTCGGCGAGGACATCACCGCGCTGAAGCCGCATCGCGTCGCCGCCCGCGGAGTCGCCCGCACCTTCCAGAACCTGGCCCTGTTCAAGGGCATGAGCGTCCTCGACAACATCCTGATCGGCCGCCACACCCACATGAAGCCGAGCGCGCTCGGGGCGCTGTTCTACTGGTGGTGGGCTGAGCGCGAGGAATTGGCGCACCGGCGCGTCGTCGAAGAGATGATCGAGTTCATGCAGCTCCAGGACATCCGCGACGAGCCGGTCGAGGTGATCCCGCTCGGCCTGCAGAAGCGTGTCGAGCTGGCGCGCGCCCTCGTCGCCGAGCCGCGTTTGCTGATCCTGGACGAGCCCATGGCCGGCATGAACCAGGAGGAGAAGGAATATATCGCCCGCTTCATCCTCGATGCGCGCGAGGCCCGCGGTATCACCACCCTGATCATCGAGCATCACATGGATGTGGTCACCTCGATCTGCGACCGCGTCGTGGTGCTGAGCTATGGCGAGGTGATTTCGGAAGGCGAGCCGCAGGCGGCGATCTCGCATCCGAGCGTGGTCAGCGCCTATCTCGGCGAGCGCGCCGCCAGGCGCCATCAGGCCGGGAGCGCGGCATGACGGTCGCTCCGGGCAAGATCGGGGAGGGCGCCCATTGGCCGGTCGCCGCCAATGGCGAGCCGGCGACGTTGATCGCGGCGCTCGCCCGCAACGCGGCGCAATTCGGCGACCGCGTCGCCTTCCGCGAGCGGCGCTACGGCATCTGGCAGGAGCAGAACTGGCGCGAGGTCTTCGCCGAGATCGCCGCGATGGCGGCTGGGCTGGAAGAGGTCGGCCTGGTCGCCGGCGCCGCGATGACCGTGATCGGCGACAACCGCCCGCGGCTCTACTACGCCATGCTCGCCGCCAACATGCTGCGCGCCTTCCCCTCGCCGGTCTTCCCGGATGTGCCGCTGGAGGAGCTGATCGTTGCGACCCGGCATGGCGCGCCGCCCGTCGGCATCGCCGAGGATCAGGAGCAGGTCGACAAGCTGCTGCAGCTCCGCGACGCGACCGGCCGCGTCGCCACCATCCTCTATGACGACGCGCGCGGGCTCGACGGCTACGACCTGCCCGGGCTGATGTCGCTCGATGCGCTGGTGGCGAAGGGGCGTGAGCGCTTGGCGCGCGAGCCTGGTCTCATCAGGCGCTTCGTCGACGAGCCGCAGGCCGACGACATCTCGGTGCTGCTGCATTCCTCCGGTACGACCGGCCTGCCCAAGGGCATTCCGCTGCGCCATCGCAACGTCACCGGCGGCCTGCTCAATGCCGGCGCCAGCGGCTATTTCCACCAGCACGAGGAACTCTACGCCTATCTGCCCACCGCCTGGGTCGGCGACTTCGTCTTCACCTTGGGCGCCGGCATGATGATGGCGGCGACGATCAACATCCCTGAGCGCCAGGAAACGGTGATGCGGGACCTGCGCGAGGTCTCGCCGACCTTCTATCTCGCCGCCCCGCGCGCCTGGGACCAGATGCTGACCCGCATCCAGGTCGGCATGAAGAACTCGACGCCGTTCAAGCGCTGGCTGTTCGAGACCACGATGGAGCGCGCCGTCGACTACGAGCGCAAGCGCCTGTCGGGCGGTTCGCTGACGCTGACGGAAAAGCTGCTCGACGCGGTCGGCAACGTCCTGGTCTATGCGCCGCTACGCGACCATCTCGGGCTCGGGCGGGCCGAGCGCGCCTTCACCGGCGGCGAGGCGCTCGGCGAGGACACCTTCCTGTTCTTCCGGGCGCTCGGCATCAAGCTGAAGCAGTTCTACGGCCAGACCGAGACCTGCGCCCTGACGGCGGCGCAGACCGAAGGGCAGGTCAAGCTCCACACGGTCGGCCGCCCGATGGTAGGCAGCGAGATCCGCATCGACGACAGCGGCGAGATCCTGGTGCGCTCCACCTCGGTGGTCGATGGCTACTATGACGACCCCGAAAGCAGCGCCAAGGCGCTGGTCGATGGCTGGCTGCACACCGGCGATGCCGGGCAGATCGACGCGGATGGCGAGCTCGTCGTGCTCGGCCGCGTCAGCGAGGTCGTGCGCACCGCCTCGGGCGAGCGCTACATCCCGAACTTCATCGAGAACCGGCTGAAGTTCAGCCCCTATGTCCGCAATGTCGCGGTGATCGGCGCCGGACGCAGAGAGCTGACCGCGATCGTTTGCATCGATTTCGACGCGGTCGGCCACTGGGCCGAGGAGCGCGGCATCTCCTACACCTCCTATGCCGAGCTTTCGCAGAAGCCGGAGGTGCAGGGGCTGATCGGGCAGGTGGTCAAGCACGTCAACGGCACGCAGCCGGAGGGCCTGCGCGTGCGGCGCTTCTCCAACCTGCACAAGGATTTCGACGCCGATGACGGCGAGATCACCCGCACCCGCAAATTGCGCCGCAATGTCATCGAGGCGACCTACGCCTCGCTGATCGAGGCGCTCTATGACGGCGCGAGCGAGACCGTGTTCGACGCCACCATCGCCTATGAGAACGGGGAGCGCGGCGTGATCCGGCGGACGCTCAAGATCAGCGAGGTCGTCGCCTGATGGACTGGATCCTGCTCGCGGAACTCTCGGCCAACGGCGTCTTCGTCGGCCTGATGTATGCGCTGGTCTCGCTCGGCATCGTGCTGATCTACAAGACCTCCGGTACGGCCAATCTCGCTCAGGGCGCCATCGCCATGACCGGCGGCTACGTCACCTGGGCGCTCGCAACCTTGGTCGGTCTGCCGATGTGGCTGGCGATTCCGATCGCGCTCGTCGGCATGTTCGGCTTCGGCCTGCTGATGGAGCGCGTCGCGCTGCGCCGGATGATCGGCCAGCCGGTGATCATGACGATCATGTTGACGCTCGGCGTCGAGATCATGCTGCGTGGCCTCCTGCCCGGCGTCTTCGGCGCGGCGGTGAAGCGTCTCGACATCGGCCTGCCGCAGCAACCGCTCTTCGTCGGCGAGCTCCTGATCAATCGCGCCACGCTGATCGGCGGCTCGATCTCGCTGCTGCTGATCCTGACCTCGCTGGTCTTCTTCAACTCGCGCTTCGGCGTGGTGATGCGCGCCGTCGCCGACGACCAGACCGCCTCCTGGTCGGTCGGCATCAAGGTCGAGCGGGCGATCGCCGTCGCCTGGGGGCTCGCCGCGGTCTCCGCCACCGCCGCCGGCGTACTCTGGGGCAGCACCCAGGGCATCGACTGGTCGCTTTCGCTGCTGCTGATCAAGGCGCTCGCCATCGCCATCCTCGGCGGCCTCGACTCGATCCCCGGCGTGCTCGTCGCCGGCGTCATCGTCGGCGTCGCCGAGAGCCTCGCCACCGGCGTGCTCGATCCGCTGGTCGGCGGCGGCTCGCGTGACGTGGTCGCGGCCGTGATCATCCTGGTGACGCTGCTGCTCAAACCGCATGGCCTGTTCGGCCGCCACCATATCGAGAGGGTCTGACGCTGTGTTCTATCGTCGCGCCGGCATCCGCCACACGCGCTATCAGGACGAGCGCCAGCTGTTCCCGCTCGGCTTCGACCGCGGGCTGATCATCGCGGTCATCCTCATCCTGCTGGCGGCGCCCTTCATCTTCGACCGGCTCTATGTCTCCGGCTACCTGCTGCCCTGGCTGATCTGGACCTCGGCGGCGCTCGGTCTCAACCTGCTGATGGGCTGGTCCGGCCAGATCCATCTCGGCTATGGCGCGGTGATGGGCATCGGCGCCTATGGCTCGGTCCATCTGGTCCGCCTCGGCGTGCCGCTCGAGATCGCCATGATCGCCGGCGGCCTGCTCAGCGCCACGATCGGCACGATGTTCGGCGGCGCGGCTCTGCGCATGAAGGGCATCTATCTGGCGATGGCGACGCTCGCCATGCAGTACGTCGTCGACTTCGTCATCTCGCATTCCTCGGTGATCAGCGGCGGCTCGCTCGCGACCTTGCAGGTGCCGCCGGTGCGCTTCCTCGGCATCCCCCTGCAGGGCGACCTGCCGACCTATTACCTCGCCTTCGGCGTCTGCTTCGTCATCACCCTGTTCATGCTGAACGTCAGGCGGACCAGCTTCGGCCGGGCTCTGGCGGCGCTGCGCGAGAAGGACTACGCCGCGCAGATCCTCGGCATCTCGACCTTCCGCTACAAGCTGCTGGCGTTCTGGGTCTCGTCCTTCATCGGTGGCGTCGTCGGCTCGCTGCTGGCGGTGACTTATCTCCGAGCGATCTCGCCCGACCAGTTCCATATCGAGCTCTCGATCCAGATCCTGGCGATGATCATCGTCGGCGGCCTCGGCAGCGTGCTCGGGCCGTTCTTCGGCACGGCGCTGATCCTGTTCGCTCCGATCGTGCTCAACAACCTGCTCGGCGCCGCCGCGGGCACCTTCGGCCTGTCGCTGCCGATCGACCTGCGCGCCCATCTGCCGCTGATGGCCTATGGCGCGCTGGTGATCGGCTTCCTGCTCTACGAGCCGCTCGGTCTCGCGAAGATCTACGCCAATTTCCGCAACTACTTGCTCGTCTGGCCGTTCCGCCATGCCCAGCGGTGACGGTGCTTCAATCAACGACAGGGCTGGAGGAAACAGGATGTCGCTCGATCGCCGTTCTTTCATCGCCGGCTCGGCTGCGCTGGCCGCGCCGCTCGCCCTGCCGGTCCAGGTTTTCGCTCAGGAGAAGATCGTCCGCTTCTCGCTGCCGCAGGACTTCACCCGCATCTACACCTTCGTCACCTCGGAATATAACCAGGGCCAGCGCGACTACTTCACTTTGGTGAACGATCGCGGCGGCGTCGGCGGCTACAAGATCGTCGCGGATATCACCGACCACGCCAACGACCTGCCGCGCGCCATCGAGGCCTATGAGCGCGGCAAGCGCGAGGGCGCCGTGCTGATCGACCCGCTCTCGACGCCGGTGGCGCGCGCTCTGGTGCCGCGCGCGCTCGAAGACAAGATCAACATGATCACCGCCTATTCCGGCCGCAGCGACGCGGCCGATGGCAGCGCCTTTCCTTACGTGCTGCCGCTCTCGATCAACTACTGGACACAGGCCGGCCTGATCATCGAGCAGTTCAAGAAGACCGAGAAGGGCAGCCTCAAGGGCAAGAAGATCGTCTTCGTCCACATCGACACGCCTTTCGGCAAGGAGCCGCTGCCGATCCTCAACGTGCTCGCCAAGAAGGAGGGGTACGAGCTCACCGCCTTCCCCTATACACCGCCGGGCAACGACCAGTCGGCGATCTGGCCGCAGGTTCGCCGCGCACGGCCCGATTTCGTGATCTTCTGGGGCGCCGGCGTCGGCCAGACCGTGGCGCTGACCGAGGCGATCCGCAACGGCCTGCCGATGGACCGGGTCTCCGGCAGCGTCTGGCTCTCCGAATCCGACATGGACGTGGTCGGGCGCGAGGCGGCCAAGGGCGTGATGAAGGTCGAGCCCTGCGTCGGCGGGCGCGAGCCCAAGGTGATCAAGGACATCCTGGCCGAGGTCGTCGGCAAGGGCAAAGGCGCCGGCCCCGAGAACAAGGTCGGCACCGCCTACTACAATTACGGTGTCCAGATGGCGACGCTGATGGTCGAGGGCGTGCGCAAGGCGGCCGAGAAGGCGCCCAACGGCCCGGTCACCGGTCCTTGGCTCAACGAGGGCCTGCGCTCGATCAGCAACTTCACCGCCGACGGCCTGCTGCCGCCGACCACGATCACCAAGGACGACCACCAGGGCGGCGGCATGGGCCGGATCGCGCGCTGGGACGGCGCCAAATTCGTGCCGATCACCGACTGGTTCTCCGCCAACCAGGACGTGGTCTGGGAGGAGATCCGCAAGAACTCCGACGAGTTCAAGAAGAGCGGGAAATGACGAGGTCCGGGCGGCGCGTCTCTGAGGCGCCGCCCGCCATTGCTGGATCGGGCCGATGACGCTGCTGGCGCTGAACAATATCGAGATCGTCTACGATCAGGTCTTCCTCGCCGTGCGCGGTGTCTCGATCGAGGTGCCCGAAAAGGGGCTCGTCGCCGTGCTCGGCGCCAACGGCGCCGGCAAGAGCACGGTGCTGAAGTCGATCTCAGGCCTGCTCAAGCCCGAGCGCGGCGCCGTCACTCGCGGCGAGATCAGCTTCGACGGCCGCTCGATCCTCGCCGTCGATCCACCCGAGCGCGTGCGCCTCGGCATCGTCCATGTCCTGGAGGGCCGGCGCGTCTTCGGCCATCTGACGCCGAAGGAGAACCTGATCGCGGCGGCGACCATGCATCGCGAGCGCGGCCATGTCTCGGCGCTGATCGACCGGATGTTCGAGACCTTCCCGCGCCTCGCCCAGCGCGCCAGGGCCGAGGCCGGCTATCTCTCCGGTGGCGAGCAGCAGATGCTGGCGATCGCTCGCGCCCTGATGACCGAGCCGCGCCTGCTGATGCTCGACGAGCCGAGCCTTGGCCTCGCGCCGTTCTTGGTCGACGAGATCTTCGACATCGTCCGGCGGGTCAACGAGCGCGACGGTGTCGCCGTGCTGCTGGTCGAGCAGAATGCCACCGCGGCGCTGGAGATCGCCCAATACGGCTATCTGATCGAGAACGGCCGCATCCTGATGAGCGGCGAGGCGGCGGTGCTGAGCGCCAACCCCGACGTCGCCGACGCCTATCTCGGCGGTCACCAGAAGGTCGACTACCACGCGGTCAAGCATTACCGGCGCCGCAAGCGCTGGCTGGCTTGAGAGAGTAGCATGGCCAAGCATTACGACCGCTTGGAGACGCGCGCGCCGGCGCGCCGCGAGGCCGATCTGTTCCGGCGCTTGCCGCAGGTGCTGGCCGCAGCACAGCGGCTGCCGGCCTGGCGGAAGCATCTACGCGGTATCGATCCCGAGGCGGTGGCCGACCGGGCGGCGCTCGCCAAACTGCCGGTGCTGCGCAAATCCGACCTGCCGGCGACCCAGCGCGGAAAGCCGCCCTTCGGTGGTTTGCTGCCCGGCCGGCCCGGCGATTATCGCCGCCTGATGATGTCGCCGGGGCCGATCTTCGAGCCCGAGGGCCATGACGACGATCCCTGGCGCGTCGCCCGCGCGCTCGCGGCGGCCGGAGCCGGCCGGCGCGATGTCGTGCTCAACACCTTCTCCTACCATTTGACGCCCGGCGCCTGGTGCTTCGATGCCGGGGCGCGCGTGCTCGGCTGCGCCGTGATCCCGGCCGGGCCGGGCAACAGCGACGCTCAGCTCGACCTGATCGAGGCCTATCGCCCGACGCTCTATGCCGGCGTGCCCGATTTCCTGAAGATCCTGCTCGATCTCGGCGCGGCACGCGGGCGTGATCTCTCCTCGCTGAAGCGGGCGGTGGTCTCCGGCGCGGCCTTTCCGCCCTCGCTGCAGGCGCAGTTCCGCGAGCGCGGCATCGACGCTTACCAATGCTATGCCACCGCCGAATGCGGCATCATCGCCTATGAGACGCCGGCGCGTGAAGGCCTCGTCCTCAACGAAGACATCATCGTCGAGATTCTGCGGCCCGGCACCGGCCAGCCGTTGGCGGAAGGTGAGGTCGGTGAGATCGCGGTGACTATCCTCGACCCGAAGAAACCGCTGATCCGCTTCGCCGTCGGCGATCTCACTGCAGCGCTGCCCGGACTTTCGCCCTGCGGGCGCACCAACCAGCGCATCCGCGGCTGGCTCGGCCGGGCCGACCAATCGGCCAAGGTCAAGGGCATGTTCGTCCGGCCCGAGCAGGTTGCGGCGGTCGCTGCGCGGCATCCAGAGCTCGGCCGCTGCCGGCTGGTGGTGACGCGGGCCGGTGAGGCCGATGCGATGTGCTTCAAGGCCGAGGTTACGGTACCGGGGGCGGGCCTGGCGGAGGCGCTAAAGACCTCCGTCCGCGACGTCTTCAAGCTGAGCGGTACGGTCGAGCTGGTGGCGCCGGGGACATTGCCCAATGACGGCAAGGTCATCGACGATACGAGGGCGCCGGGTTGAGGCTCATGGCGCAGGCGAGATGAGGGCGAGACGATGAGCGATCCGGCAGGCGAGGTGGTGATTGCGCAGCGGCAGGGGCCGATCCTGACCGTGACCATGAACCGCCCCAAGGTGCTCAACGTGCTCGACGAGGCGATGGCTGATGCCTTGGTCGCAGCCTTCTCGGGGCTCGCTGCGGATAAGACGATCCGCGCCGTCATCCTGGCCGGGGCAGGGCGTTCCTTCATGGCGGGCGGCGATCTCGCCCGCTTCCAGGCTGATCTTCCGGGTGCGCCGCAGACCGCGACGACGCTGATCGACCGTTTCCACACGCTGATGCGGCTGATCAAGGCGATGCCGCAGCCAGTCATTGCCGCGGTGCAGGGCCCGGTCGCCGGCGGCGGCGTCGGGCTCGCGCTCGCCTGCGATCTCGTCGTTGCAGAAGAGGATGCGAGCTTCCTCTCTGCCTATACCAAGCTCGGCACCAGTCCCGATGGCGGCACCACCTGGACACTGACGCAATTGCTCGGCCCGCGCCGGGCGCTGGAGCTCGTGTTGCTCAACGAGGCGATGAACGCCGAAACCGCGCTCAAGTTTGGCCTCGTCAATCGGGTCGTACCGAATGGCGAGCTGATTGAGACCGCGCGAACCATGGCGGAGAAGCTCGCCCGCGGCAGCATCGGCGCGCAAGGCGCGAGCAAGGCGCTGGTCCAGGCCGCGACGCATGGCTCCTTCGACGCGCAGCTCGATCTGGAAAAGCAGAATTTCGTCGCCAACGCCGCCACGGCGGATTTCCGGGAGGGCATCGCCGCCTTCTTCGAGCGCCGGCCGCCGGCCTTCTGAAATCGGTTGGCCGCGCTGCGCTCACGCTACTGACGTCCATGGGCGCGATCCCGGCATAGTGCGGCCGAAACGTTGGCCGGGAGACGTCGGCGCATGACCATGCCTATTCGGATCGGCGCTCTGGCGCCGCTGTCGCCACCCGGCTGGGTGGAGGCAGGCCAGCATCTGCTCGCGGGGCTCGAGCTTGCTGTCGCCGAGGTAAACGGCTCCGGCGGGATCGAGGGAAGGCCGCTCGAGTTGATCGTACGCGACACCGCGGCCGACCCACAGAAGGCGGTGGCCGCCGTCGATGAATTGGCCGGTCTGGGCATCATCGCTCTTGCCGGGGAGTACCACAGCGTCGTCGCCCGAGCCGCCGCGGCCAGGGCCGATGCGCTGCACCTGCCGTTCCTCTGCTCCTCGGCGGTCCTCGACGCGCTCACCGAGCAGCCGACGGATTGGGTTGCCCGGATCGCCCCGGCGCAGTCCCGCGGCTGGCGGCTCTATGCTGACTTCCTGCTAGGCTTGGGGCATCAGCGGATCGCCGTCGCAACCGTCCCGAGCGTCTACTGGGCCTCCGGGACACGTATCCTGCGGGACTACATTGCGCCACGTAGTGGGAACGTCATGGAGTTCGAGATGAACTCGCTGACGCCTGCCGCGCTCTGTGACGAGCTCGCCGGCAAGGACGCCACGGTACTGCTGCTCCTGGTCGGCCATCCCGAGCCGGCGGTCTCGATCGTCAAGGCCGTGCGCAGCGATCCGCGCCTTGGCGGTGTCCTGATCGGCGCGCCGGCGGGGCCGCCGGAGCTGCCCGAATGGCTGGCGTTGCTGGGCGAGGGTGGGGCCGCGATCCCGTTTTTGCGCTATTTGCCGGAGCAGCTTCCGCCGCTCGGTGTGCGGGTCGAGGCGGCCTTGCGCCGGCAGCTTGCGCAGGCGCCGTCCTTCGTGGCCTTCGAGGGCTACGACACGATCGCCGTTCTCGCCGAGATGTTGAGAGCTCGGGGCATCGATAGCGCGCGCCTGACCGAAGTCTGGCCGAACATCTCGGTCGAAGGCACGCGCGGGCCTATCCGCTTTTCGCGCGAGCCGGGGATCAGCGTCTGGCAATGGACCTGGCCGCCGATCCAGATCGTCGATCGGGAGCCTGCGGCACCCGATCGTTTTCGTGTCCTGCACGCCGGCTGAGAGCCTGCGGAGCGGAGCTGATTTTGGGTCTTCAGCCGGTCTTGGCCTGGTTGAAATCCGAGATGCCACCATGCGCGGCCGACCATTTGGCCGGCTCGTTGAGGAAGCGCTCGACCTCGTCCAGCACCTTCGGCTCGAAATGGCCGCTCGCCTTGGCCACCTTGAGCACGTCCCACCAGGTGGTGAGATAATGCAGGCCGACGCCGATCTCCTTCATCATCTCGCGCCCCTGCGGGAAGATGTCGTAGTAGAACAGCACGAAGCAGTGATCGACCTTGGCGCCGGCATCGCGCAGCGCCTTGCAGAAGTTGACCTTGCTGCCACCATCGGTGGCGAGGTCCTCGACCAGCAGGGTGCGCGCCCCTTCGACGACTTCGCCCTCGATCTGAGCATTGCGGCCGAAGCCCTTGGGCTTCTTGCGGACATACTGCATCGGCAGCGCCAGCCGGTCCGAGATCCAGGCGGCGAAGGGGATGCCGGCCGTCTCGCCGCCGGCGACGATGTCGATTGATTCATAGCCGATGTCGCGCACGATCGTCGTCGCCGCGAAGTCGATCAGCGAGGAACGCAAACGCGGGAAGGAGATGATCTTGCGGCAGTCGATATAGACCGGGCTCGCCCAGCCGGAAGTGAAGATGAAGGGCTTGTCCTTGTAGAAGTGGACCGCCTTGATTTCGAGCAGCATCTTGGCCGCTTCGAGCGCGATGGTCTCCCGGTCGACCGGCATGTAGAGATTGGGCATGGTCTCGTTCTCCAGGGCCAGCGCGCGCCATCCTTCGCCGTTTGCAGGCGTTGGCGCGGCTCGTGTCGAATTCGCAAACGGCCCCTTCTCGACAGGTTGCCGATGAAGGTCAATCCCTCCCGCGCACTGTCCCCGGCATGATTGCTCGGATGTGCTCGCGCCGCCTCGCCAAGGGAGCTATGGAAGGCCAGCCCACCGGCGGATTCGGCCGGTGGGTAGCGAAGCACAGGGGCAGGTCATGAGCGTCACGGAACTCTTCGGCAGCACGGAAGCCAAGGCAGCCGGCACCTTCGAGACGCTGACGATCCGCCGCCCGGACGACTGGCACGTCCATCTGCGCGACGGCGCCATGCTGAAGGCCGTGCTGCCCTTCACGGCGGCGCAGTTCCGGCGCGGCATCATCATGCCGAATCTGGTGCCGCCGGTGACCTCAGTCGAGGCGGCCAACGCCTATCGCGAGCGCATCCTCGCGGCGCGGCCGGACGGCAACGACTTCACGCCGCTGATGACCTGCTATCTCACCGACACGACCAATCCGGACGAGATCGAGCGCGGCTTCCGCGAGGGCATCTGGGCCGCTGCCAAGCTCTACCCCTCGGGCGCGACGACCAACTCGCATCACGGCGTCACCAGCATTCCCAAGCTCGCCCCTGTGCTGGAGCGGATGGAAAAGATCGGCATGCCGGTTCTCGTCCACGGCGAGGCGACCGACCCGGCCGTCGACATCTTCGACCGTGAGGCGGTGTTCATGGAGACCGAGATGCTGCCGCTGCTCGGGCGGCATCAGGGCCTCAAGGTCGTGGTCGAGCACGTCACCACGGCCGAGACCGTCGATCTGGTGCGCGCCCATGCCGGTCGCGCCGCCGGCACGGTCACGCCGCACCATCTGATCATCAACCGCACCTCGATCTTCCAGGGCGGCCTCAGGCCGCATCTCTACTGCCTGCCGGTCGCCAAGCGCGAGCGTCACCGCCTCGCTCTGCGCAAGGCGGTCACCGCCGGCGACGGCAATTTCTTCATCGGCACCGACACGGCCCCGCATCTGCGCAGCGCCAAGCAGGCCGAATGCTGCTCGGCCGGCGTCTTCGGCGGCGCCACTGCCCTGCAGACCTATGTCCAGGTCTTCGACGAGGAGGGCGCACTTGCCCATTTCGAGGCTTTCGCCTCGGAGAACGGCGCGCGCTTCTACGGCCTGCCGCTGAACGAGGGCACGATCACGCTGGAGAAGCGGCCCTGCCGCGTCTCGCCGACCGTGGCGGTCGGCGAGGAGGATGTCGTCATCTTCCGCGGCGGCGAGGAACTGCCCTGGTCGCTCGGCGAGGTCAGGGGCTGATCCTCGACGTCATGCTCGCCCTTGTGGCGAGCATCCACGTCTTGAACACTGCGCTATCCGAAGGAAGACGTGGATGGTCGGGACAAGCCCGACCATGACGGGAAGGGCGTCCGCGCCCCTGAGGCTCAGCCCGCCGCAGCCGGCTCGATCAGCTTGGCGATGTTGAGCAACTGCTGGTCACGCCTCGCGACCGCGCTCAGCATCAGCCCGCCCGAGAGGCCACCGCCGAGCGGCATCGGCAGCGAGATCGAGCACAGGTCGAACAGGTTGCCGAAAGCCGGGTTGCGCAGAATCAGACGATTGGCCGCGAAGAAGGCCTCGTCGCCGGCCTCCATCGCGGCGATCGTCGGGGCCTCGATCGGCACGGTCGGCGCCAGGAAGCCGTCGAGACCGTCGAGCTGGGCGGCGAGCCGTGCAATCAGCGCCCGGCGCTTCTCCATGGCGATGATGTAGTCGGCCGCCTTGCAGGGCACGCCGATGGCGATGCGGGCCGCGACGCGCCGATCATAGGCGTCGGCCTTGCTGGCCAGCAGGTCGCGATGCACCGCCGCCGCCTCGATCGTGACGAGCGGCACCGGAGCGACCGCCAGCATGTCCTGGTAGAACCCGTCGAGATCGACCGGCTCGACGGCGATGCCGAGTCGCGTCACGCGCTCGATCGCCGCCTCATAGGCCTTGGCGACGGAGGGGGCTGCCTCGGCGAGGAAGCCGCCGCGGGCCACGCCGAGCCGGATACGGGCTGGCGAGAGTCCGTCCACGAGATCGAAGGGCCGGTCGGCCAGCAGCGAGAGCAGCCGTGCGCAGCCGGCGACGTCCTTCGCCAGCGGACCGATCGAATCGAGGCTCGGCGCCAGCGGGAAGCAGCCCTCGTCGGGAACCGTCTTGTGCGTCGGCTTCATTCCCGTGATGCCGTTGAAAGCGGCGGGGATGCGGCAGGAGCCGCCGGTATCGGTGCCGACCGTCAGCTCCGACGAGCCCTCCGCCACCGAGACTGCCGCGCCGGAAGAGGAGCCGCCGGGGATGCGCGCCTTGTCGAGCGCGCTGCCCGGGGTGCCGAAGGTGGCGTTGAGGCCGATGCCGGAGAAGGCGAACTCGGTCATGTTGGTCTTGCCGATGATCACCGCGCCGGCCCGGCGCAGTCGCGCCACCGAGGGCGCATCCTGCGTTGCCGGGGCTGCGCCCTTGAGCGCGCTGGAGCCGGCCCAGGTCGTCACACCCTTCACATCGAGCAGGTCCTTCACCGAGACGATGGTGCCGTCGATCGCGCTCAGCTGCAGCCCAACCTCACGGCGACGGTCGGCGGCGTCGGCTTCGGCGCGTGCTGTGTCGGCGAGGAGTTTGGTGAAGACCGGGGCGCCGTCGCCGATGTGGGCGAGATTGGCTTCGAGCTTGTCACGGACGCTGCGGGACATCGGGCGGACCTGGCTGCTGGAGAACGCGCGGCGAAAAGCCGGCGCCTCTGGTTAGGCCAGTTCGCGACAGGATGGAACCGCCGGCCGGTCATCCCGGCCTTGCGCGGCTAGGCGGCTTGTTCCGGCTGATGAGCGAGCGCTCCCGCAGTGACACCGCCGGGGCAGGGCAGAAGCGGCTTGCCCTGCAGCAACTCGTTCCGCGCGAACAATTCGGCCAGCCAGTCGACGAAGACGCGGACCTTGTTCGAGAGGTGCCGGTTCGGCGGGTAGATGATGTGCAGCGGCTTCGGCTTGGTGCACCAGTCGGTCAGTACAGGCACCAGCCGGCCGGCGGCGATATGCGCCATCGCCATGAAGGTCGGCACCTGCATGACGCCGAGCCCCGCCAGTCCGGCGGCGACATAGCCGGTGCCTTCGTTCAGCGAGACGACATAGTCGCCCTGGATCTCGATGGTTTCCTTCGCGCTGGCGAAGGTGAAGGGCATGATGCGGCTGGTGCCGGCCCGGCGATAGCCGATGGCGAGATGGCCGTCTTCCAGATCGCGCGGGTGCTGGGGTGTGCCGTGCTTGGCGAGATAGCCCGGCGTCGCGCAGGTGATCAGCATCATCTCGCCAATGCGGCGGGCGATCAGGCTCTGGTCGTCGATCGCGCCGGCACGGACGGCGAGGTCGAGATTCTCGCCGATCAGGTCTGCCGGCCGGTCGGACAGGCCCATGTCGATCTGGATCTCGGGATAGCGGGCGTGGAAGCTCGGCAGCGCCGGCAGGATGATGTCGGTAGCGAGCGGCACGCTGACATCGATGCGCAGCCGTCCGCTCGGCCGGGCCTGCGAGGAGGTCATGCTCTGGTCGAGCTCGTCGATCTCGCCGAGCACGCGCAGCGCCCGCTCGTAATAGGCGGCGCCGTCCATCGTCACCGTGACGCGCCGCGTCGTGCGGTTGAGCAATTGCGCGTGCAGATGCCCTTCGAGCTGCTGGATCAGCTTGGTCACGGTCGGCTTGGGCAGGTCGAGCAGCTCTGCCGCGCGGGTGAAGGTGCCGACTTCGACGACGCGCACGAAGGCGCGCATGGCGTTGAGCTGGTCCATATCGAGGCTCCGGATGATCCGTCGATTGTTTCCATATGGAAATAATGTAGGAGCGGATCGGCGGTTTATTAAGCGGAGAGCATCACCTAAATCGTGATGCACCGCAACATTCGCCGGCCGTCATCGCCATGCTCGCCCCGTCAACCTCCGAAAGCCGCTATCGCCGCGCCGTCTTCTGGCGCGAGCAGGGCGTCCAGGTTGGGCGCGACAAGCTCGCTGGACGGCTCTACGCCCCGGCTTCGGTGCCGGACGAGGCTGGTCTCATCGTCCACCTGCATGGCGGTACTTTCGACAGCGGCTCGCTCGCTGCGGGCGAGGCGGTCGCGACTACGCTGGCCGAGGCCGGCGCGATCGTGATCTCGCTGCCTTACCCGCTCGCTCCCGCCAATCCTTTCCCGCAGGCGCTCGAAGCCTCCTATGCCGCGCTCGAGAAGATCGCCCGCGACAAGGCGCGCTGGGTCGGCAAGACCGCGCCGCTCTATGTGGCGGGCGAGGAGGCCGGCGGCAACCTCGCCGCGGCGCTGGCCATGATGGCGCGCGACCGGCATGGGCCGCCGCTCGCCGGTCAGATCCTGTTCTCGCCGATGCTCGATTCCTGCCTCGGAACCTATTCCTTCCGCGAGGCAGAGGCCGGGCCGGTCGGCTGCCGCTGGGCCGATGGCTGGCACGCCTATCTCGGCTCGCCCGAGAAGGCGGCGCACCCCTATGCCGCCCCGGTCAATGCCGTCAGGCTGACCGGGCTCGCACCGGCCCTGATCGTCACCGCCGAGGACGACCTGCTGCGCGACGAGAGCATCAACTATGCCCACCGGCTGAAGGCAGCCGGCGTCGACACGACAATCCGCGTCGTCGGTGGCCCGAGCCGCTGGCCGGACGCCTTCGCCGAAGGCCCTTGCGACGGCACCTGCCTGTGCGCGGCCTGTCATCACGTCAGCGAGTTCTTCACCGCGACTGCGCCGTCCTAGCGACCCGCTCGCCCCGCTCTTTCAATCTCTCTCCACGAAGGACTAGACCCATGATTCTGGGAACGATCCGTCATGCCCTGTTGGGCGTTGCTGTTACCGCCGGCGTCTCGCTCGCGGCACTCACTGTCGCCGTCCACGGCTCGAACACGGCGCAGGGCGACACCGCCCCCGCCGCGCCGCCGGCGACGCCGGTTTCGGTCGCCACGGTCGAGCAGCGCGAACTGGTCAGCTGGGCCGAATTCTCCGGCCGGCTCGAAGCGATCGAGCGCGTCGAGATTCGCTCGCGCGTCTCCGGCGTGGTCGAGCAGGTGCATTTCGCGCAGGGCGCACTGGTCAAGCAGGGCGACCTGCTCGTCAGCATCGACCAGGCGCCGTACCAGGCCGAATTCGAGCGCGCCCAGGCGCAATTGCTCGCCGCCGAGGCCCGCGTCGCGCTCGCCGCCAACGAGCATGAGCGCGGCCAGAAGCTGATGTCGACGCAGAACGTTTCGCAGCGCGACCTCGACGCCAGGCTGAATGCCTTGCGCGAGGCACAAGCGAACGAGCGGGCCGCTCGGGCCGCCTTGCAGTCGGCGCGGCTGAACCTCGACTACACCCAGATCCGCGCCCCGATCGGTGGCCGTATCGGCCGGCTGGAGGTCACCGTTGGCAACCTCGTCGCTGCCGGCGCCAATGCGCCGCTGCTGACGACGCTGGTCTCGGTTGATCCGGTCTATGCCGGCTTCAACGCCGACGAGGGCTCGCTGCTGAAAGCGCTGGCGACCCTGCCGGCCGAACCCGGCAAGCCGCGCGACCTGAAGCGCATCCCGGTGCAGATGACCACCGCGACGAACGAGGCCGCGCCGATCTCCGGCCATCTCAACTTCGTCGACAACGGCATCGATGCCGCGACCGGCACCGTCCGCGTCCGGGCGATCTTCGACAACAAGGACGGCGCGCTGATGCCCGGCCAGTTCGTGCGCCTGCGCATGGGGCAGGCCAAGTCCGAGCCGGCCCTCGTCATCAACGAGCGCGCCGTCGGCACCGACCAGAACAAGAAGTTCGTCTTCGTCGTCGGCAGGGATCACAAGGCGGTCTGGCGCGAGGTCACGCTCGGCACAGCCGCCGAGGGCCTGCGCATCGTCACCAGCGGGCTGGAGGCCGGCGAGCAGATCGTCGTCAACGGCCTGCAGCGCATCCGCCCGGGCGCCTCCGTTGCCCCCGAGCAGGTGCCGATGGCCGAGCGCTCCGAACTGAAGAAGCCCAAGACCGAGCTCGCGCAGCGCTGAGCGCGCCAGCCTTTCCCAGTTCTATCGCCCCGCCGGCCGCTTCGGGACCGGCGGGGCCGCCGCCTTGAAGGGGCACCCCCATGAATCTCTCGAAGTTCTTCATCGACCGGCCGATCTTCGCCGGCGTCCTCTCCGTCCTGATCTTCCTCGCCGGCCTTTTGGCGCTGCGGGCGCTGCCGATCTCGGAATATCCCGAGGTCGTGCCGCCGACCGTGGTGGTGCGCGCGCAATATCCCGGCGCCAATCCGCGGGTCATCGCCGAGACCGTGGCGACGCCGATCGAGGAGCAGATCAATGGCGTCGAGGGCATGCTCTACATGTCGAGCCAGGCGACCACCGACGGCGTGATGACGCTGAACGTCACCTTCAAGCTCGGCACCGACCCGGACAAGGCTCAGCAGCTGGTCCAGAACCGCGTCTCGCAGGCGGAACCCCGTCTGCCGGAGGAGGTGCGCCGCCTCGGCGTCACCACCATCAAGAGCTCGCCGGACCTGACGATGGTGGTGCACATCACCTCGCCGAACGGCCGCTACGACATGACCTATCTGCGCAACTACGCCGTCCTCAACGTCAAGGACCGGCTGGCGCGCATCGACGGCGTCGGCCAGGTCCAGCTCTTCGGCTCGGGCGACTATTCGATGCGCGTCTGGCTCGACCCGCAGAAGGTCGCTGAGCACGGCCTCTCGCCCTCCGACATCGTCCGCGAGATCCGCGCCCAGAACGTCCAGGCCGCGGCCGGCGTCATCGGCGCCTCGCCGAGCGGGCCGGGGCTCGATCTGCAGCTCTCGGTGAACGCGCAGGGCCGCCTCGCCAGCGAGGAGGAGTTCGGCGAGATCATCGTCAAGACCGCTCCTTCAGGCGCGGTCGTGCGCCTGAAGGACGTCTCCCGCATCGAGCTCGGCGCGGCCGAATATGCGCTGCGCTCGCTGCTCAACGGCAAGTCGGCCGTCGCCGTGCCGGTCTTCCAGGCGCCGAACTCGAACGCCATCGCCATCGCCGACCGCGTCCAGGCGGTGATGAAGGAGATCAAGCAGAACATGCCGGAAGGCGTGGACTACTCGATCGTCTACGACACCACCCAGTTCGTGCGCGCCTCGATCAAGGCGGTGATCTCGACGCTGCTCGAGGCGATCGCGCTGGTCGTGCTCGTCGTCATCGTCTTCCTGCAGACCTGGCGCGCCTCGATTATCCCGCTGGTCGCCGTGCCGATCTCGGTCGTCGGCACCTTCGCGGTGATGTATCTCTTCGGCTTCTCGATCAACGCGCTCTCGCTGTTCGGCCTTGTGCTGGCGATCGGCATCGTCGTCGACGACGCCATCGTCGTGGTCGAGAATGTCGAGCGCAACATCGAGAACGGCCTCAGCCCACGCGAAGCGACCTACAAGGCGATGCGCGAGGTCTCCGGCCCGATCATCGCGATCGCGCTCGTCCTCGTCGCGGTCTTCGTGCCGCTCGCCTTCATCAGCGGCCTGACCGGCCAGTTCTACCGCCAGTTCGCGCTCACCATCGCGATCTCGACGGTGATCTCGGCGATCAACTCGCTGACCCTGTCGCCGGCGCTCGCCGCATTGCTGCTGCGTGGCCACGACGCCCCCAAGGACGCGCTGACCCGCTTCATGGACTTGGCTTTCGGCTGGTTCTTCCGCGGCTTCAACCGCTTCTTCAACCGCAGCTCCGAGGCCTATGGCGGCGGCGTCACCCGCATCCTCGGCCGCAAGACCGTGATGCTCGTGGTCTATGCCGGCCTCGTCGGCCTGACCGTCTTGCTGTTCCAGAAGGTGCCGTCGGGCTTCGTGCCGGGCCAGGACAAGCAGTACCTCGTCGGCTTCGCCCAGCTGCCCGATGCCGCAACGCTGGACCGCACCGAGGACGTCATCCGCAAGATGGACGAAATCGCCCTGAAGCATCCCGGCGTCGAGAACGCGATCTCCTTCCCCGGCCTGTCGATCAACGGCTTCACCAACTCCTCCAATGCCGGCATCGTCTTCGTCGGCCTGAAGCCCTTCGACCAGCGCAAGGACCCGTCGCTCTCGGGCAACGCCATCGCCATGCAGCTCAACAAGGAGTTCGCCGGCATCAAGGAGGCGTTCATCGCGATGTTCCCGCCGCCGCCCGTCCAGGGCCTCGGCACCATCGGCGGCTTCAAGCTGCAGATCGAGGACCGCGCTGGCCTCGGCTACAAGGCGCTCGACGAGGCGACCAAGGCCTTCATGGCCAAGGCCGCGACGGCGCCCGAGCTTGCCGGCATGTTCTCGAGCTTCCAGGTCAACGTGCCCCAGCTCTATGCCGATATCGACCGCACCAAGGCGCGCCAGCTCGGCGTTCCCGTCACCGATGTCTTCGAGACGCTGCAGATCTATCTGGGATCGTCCTATGTGAACGATTTCAACAAGTTCGGCCGCACCTACACCGTGCGCGTCCAGGCCGATGCGCCCTACCGCGCCTATCAGGAGGACATCGGCAAGCTCAAGGTCCGCTCGAATTCGGGCGAGATGGTGCCGCTCTCGGCCGTGCTCAATGTGCGCACCGATGCCGGCCCCGAACGTGCCATGCGCTATAACGGCTTCCTCAGCGCCGACATCAATGCCGGCCCGGCCCCCGGCTTCTCCTCGGGCCAGGCGCAGGACGCCGTCACCCGCATCGCCGCCGAGACCCTGCCCAAGGGCTTCGCCTTCGAATGGACCGAGCTGACCTATCAGGAGATCCTGGCCGGCAACTCCGCGATCCTGGTCTTCCCGGTCGCGATCCTGCTCGTCTTCCTGGTGCTGGCGGCGCAATATGAGAGCCTGACCCTGCCGGTCGCGATCCTGCTGATCATCCCGATGGGCCTGCTCGCGGCGATGGCCGGCGTCTGGTGGAGCGGCGGCGACAACAACGTCTTCACCCAGATCGGCCTCGTCGTCCTGGTCGGACTATCGGCCAAGAACGCCATCCTGATCGTCGAATTCGCGCGCGAGCTCGAATTCGAGGGCCGCACGCCCGTCGAGGCCGCGATCGAGGCCAGCCGCCTGCGCCTGCGGCCGATCCTGATGACCTCGCTCGCCTTCGTCATGGGCGTGGTGCCGCTGGTGCTCTCGACCGGGGCGGGCGCCGAGATGCGCCAGGCCATGGGCATCGCGGTCTTCGCCGGCATGATCGGCGTCACCGCCTTCGGCATCTTCCTGACGCCGGTCTTCTACGTGCTGATGCGGAGGCTGTCGGGGAACAAGCCGCTGCGGCAGCATGGGGTGGAGGGGAAGGGGGAACTTGCCGAGGCGGCTTAGTGGGTCGCCGTAACCCTGCCGACCTCTAACTTGATGATGCGCCCGTCATGCCGAGTGCATGACGGGCAGTTCGCATTTCCAGCGAGACGAACCTGATCGCGACAAATAGAGCCATATATTTAGCTACTATGCGCTCCAGCTTATTAAATAGGTCCAGCCTAGGAGCTTAGCGCTTGAGGCTCTTGGCACGTGAGAAGCTGCATCATATGGACAATAAACGATTGGCCGGGAGGAAGCGATTCTCGCTTGGTTATGATGGAGCAAAATGAGCCGCTTATCTTTATAAGCTACGCTAGCCCCGATCGCGCGCGTGTCGATCCCATAGTCGATGAACTAGAACGGTCAGATCTCAATATTTGGATGGACCATCGCCGCATTATGGCAGGTCAGAAGTGGGATATGGAAATTCGACGTGCGCTCGGCAAAGCTGCCATAGTCGTTGTTTTCCTGTCGAGCCTATCAATTGATCGCCGCGGGTATGTGCAGCGGGAGATAAAAATTGCTCTGCAGCAGGCCGAAGAGAAGCTAAGCGAAGATATATACATTATACCCGTGCTTCTCGATGACCTTGATGAATTTCCTGAAGCCGTCCGACACCTTCACATGATCAAGGCGTGGGAGAGTGGCGCTGTAGGTGGGGTCAAAAGGTCTATTAGGGCTCAATTGGCTGAGCTTGGTCAGCACATTCAAGAAAAACAGGCGGATTCTCGAATCAAGTGGGTCGAAAAAACATTCAAAGAAACGTGGGATGGGCTGCCTGGCTACGAAGTCGATTACAATCTGCTTCAGCTATCGTCGGTCGAGCTGTTAGGAGTGCCCGACATAACCAGTATCATCCATGGAGAAATATGTAAGATAACAGCGGGTTGTAGAGGGGTTAAATTTTCGCAAGATGCAAGTATTTACAGTTTTGGCCAGAGTAAATTTAATAGAACAAATGTTTTTTCAGCGCATTGTCGCGATCCAATTATAGTAAATCATGTTATATGTTTTCCATATTTGATGCATTCTTATAATGCTGGTGCAGTTCATGGCATGGAATGGCTACGATCTTTCAATTTTACGCTCGATCCTGTAACTGAGATTTCCAGCATCGAGTCCATATTTACAGATAAGGACGGCGCGTTTTTGGCGGTGCAGAAATCCGCTCGAGAAAAGCTGACAGCGGATCTCATCGGAGCTGATCCTTCTAGCGCGGACCTATACGGCGAGTGGATTGTCAGCGGAACGGAGGATTGGTCTAGCTTTCATAATTTTACTTTTTCCAACGACGGTATCGAGTTCCATTTTCCTCCGTATCAGGTGGCGTCTTATGCCGATGGGATCAGGATCGTTTTGATATCAAAATGGGACATCTATATGTATATGCCATCTTATCTCCTTGATGCTCTTGGGTGGGCACATCTTCGTTGGCAGGAACGGCCGGTTGGCTAACTCTAACTAGGAGTATCGATGCTCAATATTGGGCCTCTACACTTTCCCCCCAAGGCCGCATCACCTCCGTTTCTCGAACGCGCTCCGCCTGCTCCCCGCGCCTTCTGATCTCGACACGGGCATTGGTAGCAGGTGAACCCGGCTCTTCGCCGAAGCGCAGGGCCCGGCTCCAGCAGCCAATGAAGGCCAGCGCCGCGTCGTTGGCGAGCCCGCACACACCGAGGCCCTGCATCGCCCAATCTCCGCAACCCGTCGCGCCTTCGTGCATGGCGGCGCTCCCGTCGTCCGCGCTACAACGGCACATCGCCTCGGCCCTGTCACACCGGGCGGTCACGCGGAGGGAAGGGGACCGGCGGGTCTCGTGCGGGATGATGCGGATGCTCGGGCGCGACTTCGACAGCGACGACGCACAGCGGCTGCGGGGCTGCACAGCCTCTTCGGCGGCGGCGATGAGACCTGAGCGCAGCGAGAGGGCAGCCGGCATCGCATCGAGACAGGCCAGGGCCATCGCGGCAGGCGTGCTGATCGCCGGTGCGTTAGCTTGCGCCGCGCCCTCGGCCGCCTCGGCGCGGGAGATGCGCCTTCGCTACGATGTCACGGTGCTGGGCGGGGTCACGCTGGGCGAGATCGAGGTGACCTCGATGCTCGACCGCGCCGGCTATCGCATCGAGATCCGCACGCGCCCCTACCGGGCGGCCCAGCTCGTCGGGGCTGCCGAGCAATCCGGCAAGGTGGAAGGCCGCTGGGGCCGCAGCGGTCCCGAGCCGCGGCTCTATGCTGCCAACGGCTCATGGCGCGGCCGCGCCTATGTCAGCGAGATGCACTATCCGCGCGGCGTGCCGACGATCCGGCGGCAGGAGCCGTCGAACGAGGACCGCGAGGCCGTCCCGCCCGAGCTGATCCGTGGCACGGTCGACTCGCTCTCCGGCGTCGCCGGGATGCTGAAGAAGGTGGCGGAGAGCGAAGCTTGCGACGGCTCGACTGCGATCTATGACGGCCGCCGCCGCTCGCTCGCGGTGATGACCTCGTCGGCCAGGGTGCAGGTGAGCGACCAGGGCGCGCTCAACGGCCGCGGGCTGACCTGCGGCTTCACCGTCCGGACCATCGCCGGCTTCCGGCATGACGATGATCGCGAGGCGGCGATGCGGCCTCTGAAGGGCTCGGTCCTGATCGCGCTGCGCGAGGGCGGCGAGTTTCCCGTGCCGGTGCGCTTCGAGGTCGAGACGCGCTGGTTCGGCACCGTCGCGGTCCAGCTCGCCGGACCGCCGATTGCGCTCGATTGAGCGCTGGCGCCCGGCCAGCACCAAATACCCCGGACAGATGCAGGGCGGCCCACCGCAAACGGGCGCAGTGCCGGCCGGCGTTTTCGGTCTAGGCTGAGGCCATGGCGGCCTTGCGGGGCAGGGCGGCCGGCCGACAGCCTGGAGGAGTGCTCGCGATGGAACTGCGCTGCGTCGATTGCGCGACGACCTACCCGCCGGTGCTGCTCTACCGCTGCCAGGCCTGCGGCGGCATTCTGGAGACCGTCGGCGACGACGGCACGCCGCGCGTCTCGCTCGGCGAGAGCGTCACGCCGCTGCTGCGGGCCCGCCGGATCGAGGCCTCGCTGCCCGGCTTCTCGGGCGAGATCTGGCTGAAGGACGAGACCCGCAACCCCTCCGGCTCGTTCAAGGACCGGCTCGTCGGCGCCGCCATGGGCCGGGCGCTCGCGCTCGGCATCGGCAAGGTCGTCTGCGCCTCCTCCGGCAATGCCGGGGCCGCGACCGCCGCCTATGCGGCGCGCGCTGGCATCCCGGCCGTGATCGTCGTGCCGGCCCATACCCCGCTGGGCAAGGTGACGCAGATCGCCGCCTATGGCGCGATCCTGCTGCTGGTCGAAGGGCATTACAGCCGCTCCTACGACCTCGCGCTCGCTCTGGCCGAGCGTCACGGCTTCGCCAACCTGACCACCACCTTCATCAACCCCTATGCCGTCGCCGGACTCACCGCGGTCGGTACCGAGCTCATCGAGCAGCTCGGCGGCGCACCGAGCCATGTGCTGGTGCCGACCGGCAGCGGCCCGCTGGTCAAGGGCGTCTGGCAGGGCATTGCCGCTGCCGGCGCTACGACCAGATTGATCGCCGTGCAGGCAGAGGGCTGCGCACCGATCGTGCAGGCCTTCGAGGCCGGGGCCGGGGAGGTGACCGCCTGGGGCACGCCGCAGACCATCGCCTCGGGCATCAGCGATCCGCTGATCGGCTATGAGCGCGACGGCACCTATACGCTGAAGCTGGTCCGCGAGAGCGGCGGCCTGGCGGTGGCGGTCGGCGACGACGAATTGCGCCAGGCGATGCAGCTGCTCGCCCGCAGCGAAGGCGTCTATGCCGAGCCGACCGGCGCGAGCCCGATCGCGGCGCTGCCGCGCCTGCTGGCGCAAGGGGCGCTGCCGCCCGGCTCGCGCGTCGTCTGCATGGTCACCGGCCACGGCTTCAAGGATGGCAAGGCCTATCAGGAGATGCCGGTGCGCACTCACAAGGTCACGGATCCCGCCGATATCGCAGCGGTCGCCGGGCTCTGCGAGGCGGCGCTGGCGGCCGGCTGAGGACCTCTGCGGTTCCGTAGAGGCAGCGCGAATTATCTGGCTTTGCATCCGGCACTTTTCTTGCGACGCTCGTCTTGCTGCAGGCCGAACGCTGCAGGGCACCTGGATCAAAGAGGGGAGTTCGTGATGGGCATTCATGACGACAAGGCTTTGGACGGCGCCACTCCCCCCAAGGACGAGGGCCTGACGCTGGAGCGCCGCAGCCTGTTCGGCCTCGGCCTCGCCGGCGCCGCGATCGGCGCGGCGGCAAGCGGGCTGCTCACCCCTGCCTCGGCCCAGGCCCAGACGGTGGCCAAGAGCAAGCTCTACGCCGTCAAGGAACGCGGCAAGCTGATCGTCGGCACCGGCAGCACCAACCCGCCCTGGCACTTCCAGGACGCCAGCGGCAAGCTCGTCGGCATGGATATCGACCTCGCCAAACTCTTGGCGAAAGGCCTGTTCGACGATTACGAGAAGGTCGAGTTCGTGCTGCAGGGCTCCGATGCCCGCATCCCGAGCCTGGTCACCGACAAGGTCGACATCGTCGTGCAATGGATGACGGTGACGCCGGGCCGGGCCCAGCAGGTCGATTTCACCATCCCCTATTATCGCGAGGGCGTCGGCCTGCTGATGCTGGCCCGCGGCGGCAAGTACAAGAACTATGACGAGCTGAAGGCGGCCGGCAAGGAGGTCGCCGTCGGCGGCATGCAGAACGTCTTCCTGGAGGAATGGATCCACAAGGCGCTGCCGGGAGCCAAGGTCGATGCCTTCGACAGCCCGGACTCGGCGATGCAGGCGCTGAACGCCCGGCGCATCGACGCCTCGATGCAGGACCAGTCGGCGATGCGCTGGCTGATGCAGCAGGCGCCAGGCCGCTTCGTCGATTCCGGCTTCGGTTGGATGCCGAATTCCTATGCCTCGGCGGTGAAGCCCGGCGACCCGACCTGGCTGAACTGGGTCAACACCGCCTACAAAGAAGCGATGATGGGCGTCGATTTCGACTATTTCGCCGCCTCCTACAAGAAGTGGTTCGGCATCGAGCTGCCGATCCCGAAGGTCGGCTTCCCGCAGGAATTCGCCTGATCCCGCATTCGCCTGATCGCAACGTGGCGATGGCGGGCCGCTCCTGCGGCCCGCCGCTTTCGGGACCTTCGCGACAGACATGATCGACTATCATTTCGACTGGCCCGTCATCGCGCGGAACTGGGACAAGCTCGTCGACGCCCTTGTCCTGGGGCTCTGGCTGGCGGTGATCTCGCTGGCGATCGGCTGCGTCATCGGCATCGTCACCGCCTATGCCCGGCTCTCCGGCAAGAAATGGCTCTCGGTCCCGGTCTGGGCCTATGTCGAGTTCATCCGCTGCACGCCGCTGCTGCTGCTGATCTTCTTCCTCTATTTCGGCCTGCCGGAATTCGACGTCACCTTCCTGAACAAGACGCAGAGCTTCGTGCTCTCGCTCTCGCTCTATGCCGGCGCCTACATGTCCGAGGTCTTCCGCGCCGGCCTCTCCTCGATCCCGAAGCAATATGTCGAGGCGGCCAAGGCGATCGGCCTGCGGCCCTGGCAGCGCCAGGCCTATGTCGTGCTGCCGGTGATGTTCCGGATCACCCTGCCGGCGGTCAGCAACAACCTGATCTCGCTGTTCAAGGACACCTCGCTCGCGGCCGCCATCGCCGTGCCGGAGCTGACCTTCGTCGCCCGCCAGATCAACGCCAACACCTTCCGGGTCATGGAGGTCTGGCTCACCGCAAGCGCGCTCTATCTCGTCACCGCCTATCTCATTGCGTTCGTGCTGCGCCTGGTCGAGCGCCGCTACGCCTCGATCCGCTAGGGGGCACCTGATGGATTTCTCGATGGCTCCCGGCACCTTCCTGTTCGAGGCCTGGCAGGCACGCGCCTCGCTGCTCTCGGGGCTCGGCGTGACCATGCTGAGCTCGGCGCTGAGCATCGTCATCGCGACGGTCTGCGGCATCCTGATGGGGGTCGCGCTCTCCTATGGCTGGTGGTGGCTGAGGCTGCTGGCCCGGCTCTATGTCGACCTGATGCGCGGCATCCCGGTGCTCGTGCTGATCCTGTTCACCTATTACGGACTCGCACTGTTCGGCGTGAACGTCGCCGCCTTCTGGGCTGGGGTGATCGCGCTCGGCGCCTTCGCCACCGCCCATGTCGCCGAGAATTTCCGCGGTGCGGTCGAATCCGTGCCGGCCGGGCAGATGGAGGCGGCAAAGGCGATCGGCCTCAGCTTCGGCAAGCGCCTGTACTACGTGATCCTGCCGCAGGCTTTCCGCCGCATGCTGCCGCCCTGGGTCAATACCGGGCTCGAGATCGTCAAGGGCACGACGCTGCTCTCGATCATCGGCGTCGTCGAATTGCTGCTGTCGGTCCAGCAGCAGATGGCGCGCAACTACATGATCATCGATTTCTACCTGCTGGCGACGGTGTTCTACCTGATCATCAACTTCACGCTGGCGCAGCTCGGCGCGCTGCTGGAACGCAAGACCTCCTATCTGCGCTACTGAACGGGACGCGACTTCCGATGACCGAGACTGCCCTGCTTCAGGCCACCAATGTCCGCAAGCATTTCGGCAAGATCGAAGTGCTGAAAGGCATCGACCTCACCGTCAGGCAGGGGCAGGTCGTCTCGCTGATTGGCGCCTCCGGCTCGGGCAAGACCACCTTCCTGCGCTGCGTCAACCTGCTGGAAGAGCATGATGGCGGCGAGATCCTGCTCGACGGCGACCCGATCGGCTACCGGATGGCGGGGGAGACCCGCAAGCGTTTGAGCGAGACGAAGATCTCGGCCCAGCGCGCCCGCATCGGCATGGTCTTCCAGCAGTTCAACCTGTTCCCGCATCTGACCGCCGGCCAGAACGTCATGCTCGGCCTGACCAAGGTGCAGGGCAAGAGCACGGCCGAGGCACGCGAGATCGCCGATCATTGGCTCGGGCGCGTCGGCCTCGCCGAGCGTCGCGACCACTACCCCTACCAACTCTCGGGCGGCCAGCAGCAGCGCGTCGCGATCGCGCGCGCGGTCGCCATGCAGCCGCGCCTGCTCTTGTTCGACGAGGTCACCTCGGCGCTCGATCCGGAGCTGGTGGCCGAGGTGCTCGGCGTGATGCAGGCTCTCGCCGAATCCGGCATGACCATGCTGCTGGTCAGCCATGAGATGCTCTTCGTCCGCGAGGTCTCGCACCACGTCCTGTTCCTTGACCAGGGGCGGGTGGCGCAGGCGGGCGCGCCATCGGAAGTCTTCGACAATCCCGAGAGCGAGCGCCTGCGCAGCTTCCTCGGTCGCTTCCACGGCATTTTCAGCCGCTGACTTGGGCTGCCAGAATGACGGCTTAGCTCCGGTTGGCCGAACTCAGGATTCAGTCGGCTTCACCCAAGGCCGCACCACCCCCTGCTCGGCAAATGTGCTCCGCCCACTCTCCTTGCGCTTCCTGATCTCGGCGCGGGCGATGGTGCGCAGGTGCACCTCGTCCGGCCCGTCGATGAAGCGGAGCGCCCGGCCCCAGGAGTAGATGAAGGCGAGGGGAGTGTCGTTGGAGAGCCCGCCGGCGCCGAAAACCTGTATCGCCCGGTCAGCGATCTTCGTCTGCAATCGCGTCGCCGCGACCTTGATCGCCGAGACCTCGGTGCGCGCGGCCTTGTTGCCATGCTTGTCCATCATCCAGGCGGCGCGCAGGCAGAGCAGGCGGGCCTGGTCGATCTCCATGCGCCCTTCGGCGATCCAGTCCTGGACATTGGCGTAGTCGGCGAGGTTGCGGCCGAATGCCTTCCGTTCCAGCGCGCGCTCGACCATCAGCTCGAGCGCGACCTCGCATTGGCCGATGGTGCGCATGCAATGATGGATGCGCCCCGGTCCGAGCCGCGCCTGCGCCAGCGCGAAGCCCGCGCCTTCCTCGCCCAGGAGGTTCGCGGCGGGTACGCGGACATTGGTGAAGTCGGTCTCGGTATGGCCCTCGATCGAATAATGGTTCAGCAGCGGCAGGTTGCGCATCACCGTCAGGCCGGGCGAATCCATCGGCACGATGATCATGCTGTGGCGCTTGTGCGGGTCGGCTTCGGGGCGAGGATCGGACAGGCCCATGACGATGCAGAACTTGACCTTGGGGTGCAGCGCCCCGGTCGTCCACCATTTGCGGCCGTTGATGACGTAGTGGTCGCCGTCGCGGATGATGGTGGTCTGCAGATTGGTCGGATCGGAGGAGGCGACGCCCGGCTCGGTGATGCCGACGCACGAGCGGATCTCGCCGTTAAGCAGCGGGTTCAGCCAGCGTTCGCGCTGCTTCTGCGTCGCGAACATGTGCAGGATTTCCATGTTGCCGGTGTCGGGGGCGTTGCAGTTGAACACCTCCGAGGACCAGTAGATCCGCCCCATGATCTCGGCGAGCGGGGCGTATTCGAGATTGCTCAGACGTGTGCCGGGCTCGTCGGCCTTGAGCGCCGGCAGGAAGAGGTTCCACAGGCCTTCCGCCTTCGCCTTGGCCTTGAGATCGTCGACCAGCGCCGTGGGATAACGCCCTGCCTCGACCTCGTGCTTCCAGGCGGCATCGGCCGGCTGGATATGAGCGTCCATGAAGGCCTGCAGCTTGGTGCGCAGCTCCTCGACCCTGGCCGAATAGGCGAAATCCATGGCGTCCCTCGTCAGTTCGTCTGGTCGATCAGCGCCTGCGCGCGCTCGGCAAAGCTTTCCGCCATCGCGCCGACCGCGATGGCGTTCTCCGCTGCCGCATTTCCTGTCTTCGCCCGCGCCGCGATGCCGTCGAGGATCACGGCGAAGCGGAACAGCGAGAAGGCGATGTGGAAGCGACCCGGCCCCTCGACCCGCCTGGCGGTAGCACAATAGCGAGCGATGTACTCGTCCTGGGTGGGGATGCCGAGCGCCTCGCGATCGAGCCCGACGATGCCGGCATACATTGATGGCGTCGAATGCCAGGGCAGGCAGGAGAAGGCGACATCGGAGAGCGGATGGCCGAGCGTCGAGAGCTCCCAGTCGAGCACGGCGACGATCTTGGGCTCGGATGGCGCGAACATCAGGTTGCCCAGTCGGAAATCACCATGGACGATGGTCGTGTCCGGCGTCTCGTCGAGATTGGCGCCGAGCCAGTCGATCAACCGGTCGATCGCCGGGATCTCGCGCGTTCGGGTCTCGCGCCATTGCCGGCCCCAGCGGGCGAGCTGGCGGGCATAGTAGTTGCCGGGCTTGCCGAAATCGGAAAGGCCTGCTGCCTGCCAGTCGAAGCCGTGCAGCGCTGCAAGCGCCTCGGCCATGGCGAAATACATGGTGCGGCGCTCATCGGGGGCGATGCCGGGCAGGGCAGTGTCGTGGAAGACGCGGCCCTCCAGCCGCTCCATCAGGTAGAACGGCGTGCCGACGACATCGTCTTCCTCGTGCAGCAGCAGCACGGGCGGCACCGGCACGGCCGAGCCGGCGAGCGCCTTGAGGATGCGGTATTCGCGTTCGACCGCATGCGCCGAGGGCAAGAGCGGCCCCGGTGGCTTCTTGCGCAGGACGAACCGGGTGCCGGCATCGGGGTAGCTGACGAAGAAGGTCGGATTCGATTGGCCGCCGCTGATCCGCTCGATCGCGATGCGGCCCTCAGCCCGGCCGGGCAAGGCTGAGCGCAGGAAGGCATCCAGCCGGTCGGGATCGAATTCGGGCGGGGCGGAAGGAGCAGCCGGCATGTCCCGCATATTCGAAGGCGAGGGCGGGGAGGTCAACGCGCCTGGGGCATGACAGCGCGCTTATGTCGGATCGATCTCTCGCATCAGTGCTTCAACGTCGCGCCCGCGTCGGAAAACCCGCAGGATCGTCATGTCATGACCGAGCACGGCGAAAGCGATGGTCGCTTGTCGGCGATAGCCGATCAATCTCAGCCCCGGACGTAGGTCGTCTCGGCGGACGCCGCGTTCGGGAAAGACCTGAAAGTCGAGGCAATAGGCGTAGAGGCGGGCGACATAGTCGCGTGCGATCCGCTCTCCACCGCGCGGCTCTATGTAGTCGTAGATGCTCTGAAGGTCTGCGATCGCTTGTCTGGAGAAGCCGATCCGAACGCTCATGCGCCGGTCTTGCGGCTACTGATATGCGTTTCGATCCGAGCCCAGGCCTCATCTGCTGCCACAGCCTTGCCTGGGTCGACAGCAATCTCATCGTAGACCGGCAGAACCTCCTCGCGCAGCCAGTTGTCAACCGCCTGGTCGCGGGCAGCGAGCACGCGCAAGCCGTCCCGGATCACTTCGCTTTCGCTGGCATACTCGCCCGAAGCGACTTTGGACTTCACCATCTGTGCCATCTCGTGCGGCAGCGTGATGCTGAGAGATTGGGTCGTGCGCATAACGGCCTCCGGATTGGCTGAGAGCTTAGCACGATTTAATCCTGCTCGCGATCCTTCTCACCTGCCCACACTTTCACCCGGACCACCGAGACGGAGCAATGCGCCTCGGCGACCACCTTGGTCGAGACGCTACCGAGATGGCGGCGCACCGCCGAGGAAGAACGGGCGCCGAGCACGATATGGTCGATGTCGTTGTGCTCGGCATAGCGCAGGATCGCGTCCGCGGCGCTGACCGCCTCGATGACATGGTAGCTGACCCGGTCCTCCGGCAGATGCAGGGGCCGCGCCCAGTCCTTCAGCGCCACCAGCCGGCCGATATAGAGCGAGCGTCCCTCGGCATCGACGGTCCTGGTCTCGCCGATGATCTCGGTCTTGAGCACGGTCAGGCAGGCGAGCGTGGAATCCGGCCGCGTCGCCAGCAGCCGGCTGGTCTCGGCGAGGATCGCTGCCGCGAGCGCATCCGAGCCTTCCGAGAGATCGACCGCGGTCAGCACGATCGACGGGCCGGCCCTGCGTCGCACCACGGTCGGCGCGCCGGTGACGTCAGCCTCGTCGCGCTTCTGGAACAGGTCGACCAGCCGCTTGCCGAGGCTGCGCCCCTCCGCGGTCGGGCGCTTGCGCGCGACGGTGACCTGCTCGGGATGGCGCAGGTCGAAGGTGAGCTTGGTCGCATCGGCATAGCGCCGGCCGCGATCGACCTCAAGGCAGCGTGCGATGATCGCCTCGAGCCAGGCGGGTGCCTGCGGATTGACGGAGCGCAGGGGCTTTGGCGCGTGATAGAGCCGTCGCTTCATGCCGGGCACGGTCTTCGGCCGCCCGAACGGCTCTTCGCCCGAGGCCAATTGGTACAGGATGCAGCCGAATGCGAAGAGGTCGCTCGCCGGGTCGGAGCGCTCGCCCAGCACCTGCTCGGGCGCGATATAGGCTGATGTCCCCATCGGCTCGGAGCTTTCCTCGCCGAGCAGGTCCGGCAGTTCGGCATGGCGGGCGAGGCCGAAATCGAGCAGCACGGCGCCCTTGTCGGTCAGCATCACGTTTTCGGGCTTGAGATCGAGATGGACGACGTTCTGCCGGTGCAGATCGGCCAGCGCCGTCGCGATCGCGATGCCGATGCGTTGGACCTCGGCGAAGGGGAGGGGCGCTTCCTTGATCCGATCGGCCAGGCTTGTCCCGGCAACAAGGCTCATGGCGATGAAAGGAATGCGGCAGAGCTCACCCGACGCGACGAAGCGCGGCACATGCGGGCCGGACAGGCGCTTGTGGATCAGCACCTCGGTCTCGTAGCCTACGATGGCCGAGACGTCGGCGCCGGGGTCGAGCACCGGGATCTTCACGACGAGCGGGCCGGGATGATCGGGATGCGTGGCATGCCAGAGACTCGCCATGCCGCCGGCCTTCAGGCGCTCGCCCAGCGTGAAGCCGTCGATGACCGAGCCGGTGTGAGGCCGTTCCATCCTCGCTCCTATCGTCCGATCTGCAGGCGCAGGCCGAGCCAGTCCGGCAAGCCGGCCGCCCTGATCTTCTGCGCGGTGTCCTGGCTGTCATAGGGCACGCGCACCATGGTGACTTCGCGCGCCTGCGTATCGAGCAGGCCAAGGCAGGCGGCCGGATCGCCATCGCGCGGCTGCCCGACGGCGCCGACCACGACGACATGCCGGTGCACCCCCGAGAGCGGCGCCGGCACGTTGCGCAAGGGGATGAACGCCACCGGTTCGCGCCCGGCCCTGGCGTAGAAGATCGTCGGCAGATGAGTGTGGCCGCAGACTACTGTCGCTGCATCCGTTGCCGAAAGGCACGCTTCGGCACTGCGGAGGTCGCGGACATAGTGCCAGGCGGCGGGACCGCGGGCGCTGGCATGGACGAAGAGCACGCCGTCGAGCTCCGCCGTCAACGGCAGGCCGGCGAGGAAGGCGCTCTGCTCGGCTGAGAGTTGCGCCCTGGTCCACAGCGCCGCCTCATGCGCGTTCGGCGTCATGCCGGAAGGGCCTTGCACCGCAGCTTCGTCATGATTGCCGCGGATGCAGATTGCGCCGGCCGTAGCGAGTTCGCGCGCCATATCGACGCAGAAGCCGGGCTCGGGGCCGTAGCCGACGATGTCGCCGAGCAGCACTAGCCGGTCGGGAGCCAGCCGGCGCACTGCTTCCAACACCGCCTCGAATGCCGCGCGGTTGGCATGGATGTCGGAGAGGATGGCGATCCGCATGGAAATCCGGGCACGAATCCGGGATGCACATCGTGGCAGCGCCGCCGCCGGCTTGGCCATAGGCATTTCGGCGCAGGCAAAAGCAGGCGAGGTGACAGTCGGCGCTCGGCGAGGCTACTGTGCCGGCTCAGTCACGCAACGCCCAGTGGAGAGAAACCGTGGACGCCGTGCCGAATCCCGAGCCTGCTCCGGTTGCACAGGACCTGTCTCCGGTACCGGCCAGGAGCGGCCCGCCGCGCGAAATCGAACTGAAGCTGGCCGTTTCGCCCGAGGCGATGGAGACGCTGCGCGGCGCCGATCTGATCGCGCGCCATGCTCGCAATCAGGGCGTCACGCGCCGGCTCGATGCAGTCTACTACGACACGCCCGACCGTCTGCTCGACCGCAACGGCCTGTCGCTACGCGTGCGCCGCAGCGGCAAGCGTCACGTCCAGACGCTGAAGCGCTCCGGCGCAGGCGATCCGCTGGCGCGCGACGAATGGGAGATCGCGCTGCCGGACGGCGCGCTTGACCTTGCCTTGCTGCCACTCGCCGAGATCGGCGAGCCGCTGGCGAGCCTCTCGGTCGGCCAGCTCGCTCCGGTCTTCGCCACCCGCATCAGGCGGCGCCTGCGCCGGCTCGATTACGCCGGCGCACTGATCGAGATCGCCTTCGACGACGGCATGATCGAGGCCGGCGAGAAAAGCGTGCCGGTCAGCGAGGTCGAACTCGAACTCAAGGAGGGCGAGGCGGCGGCGCTTTACGAGCTCGGGCTCGCCATGCTGGACGTCGCCTCGATGCAGGTCGAGACGCAGAGCAAGTCGGCCCGCGGCTATGGCCTCGCCTTCTCGCGCCTGCCGCAGGCGGTGAAGGCCAAGCCGGTCGAGATCGGCGAGCAAGACAATGCCGATGCGGCGATCGCCGCGATCCTCGCCAACACCTACAGGCAGCTTCTCGGCAATCTCGCGCCTGTCGCCACACGTTCGGGGCCGGAGGCCGTGCATCAGATGCGGGTGTCGCTGCGCCGCCTGCGCTCGGCGCTGTCGGTGCTGAAGCGCGAGGTCGCCTCGCCCGCGCTCGTGCCGATCGGGCGCGAGGCGAAGCGTCTCGGCACCGTGCTCGGGCCGGCCCGCAACTGGGATGTCTTCATCACCCAGACAGTGCCGGACATCGAGGAAGAGGGGCTCGGCGATGCCGAGCTGACGGTCCTGCGCAGTGCGGCCGAGCCGCACCAGGCGAAAAGCTATGCCGATATCGAAAAGCGCCTGACCAATCCGCAGACGAGCCGCTTCCTGCTCTCCTTCGGTGCCCTGATCGAGCGCCGCGGCTGGCGCAGCGGTCTTCCCAGCGAGGCGATGGCGGTGCTGGCCGAGCCGGCCGTCGATTTCGCCGATCGGGTACTGGCCCGCACCCATCGCAAGGCGCTGAAGCGTGGCCGCGGTTTCGGCCATCTTCAGCCCGAGGCGCGCCACCAATTGCGGCTGGCGCTCAAGAAATTGCGCTACACCGCCGAGTTCTTCCTGCCGCTGCACGACGGCTCGGCGGCACGCAAATATCTCGCCCGGCTGTCGCGGCTGCAGGATGCGCTCGGCCTCGCCAACGACGCGGCGACGACGCAACAACTCATCGCCGATCTGCGTAGCGGCAAGGCCGGGCCTGAGCTGCATTTCGCCGCCGGCGCCGTGCATGGCTGGCAGTGCCGCCACACCATCGACGCCGGCCGCAAGCTCAAGAAGCGCTGGCGCCGGTTCGAGGCGGCGAGCCCGTTCTGGACCTAGGGCCGATCGCGCCGCGCCGCCGCCGGCTGCGATCAGCCGGCCTTCCTGGTCACGATCGTCAGTTCGCCCTCGTTGCTGACCTGGGCCAGCACGACGTCGCGGGATGAAAAGCCCTTCGCTTCGACGGCGGACTTCACGGCCGGGGCTTTCTCTATCGCCTGACGCAGCTTTTCGAGCTCGTCTGCGGTGCGGGTCGCGACCAGCTGGTTGACCTGCGCCTTGGTGGTCTCGGGCAATTCGTCGAGCTCGACGACCTTCACCGAGGTGATCGTGGGCGCGTTTGCCGGCGCGTCCTGCGACGAGGCGGGTGGTTTGGCCGCGGGGCGCTCCGTCGAAGGCGCCTGGGCAATGGCCGCGCCGGCCAGGATGGCAGCGGCGCTCGCGACGGCGATCGTGATCATACGCATGGGCGTGTCCTTCCATCGGTTGCGGGAAGGACGATCTGACACCAGCAATGGGATCAGAGGCTGGAAGCGATCAGGTCATTTCATGACCATATGGCGGCGCTGGCGAGGCGATGCTCGCGCGCGCCGCCATGAATTCAGGCCGCGTCGAGGCCGTAGAGCGAGTGCAGGGTGCGCACCGCCAGCTCGGTATAGGCGGCGTCGATCAGCACCGAGAACTTGATCTCGGAGGTGGTGATGGCGCGGATGTTGATGCCCTTCTCGGCCAGCGCCCGGAAGGCGCGCGCCGCGACGCCGGCATGGCTGCGCATGCCGACGCCGATCGCCGAGATCTTCACCACGTCGGTCGCGCCCTGGATGTCCTGGTAGGCGATCGCCTCGTGCTTCGATTCGAGCAGGCCCTTGGCGCGCTCGTAATCGGCGGTCGGCACGGTGAAGGTGATGTCGGTGGTCGCCTGGTCGTCGGAGACGACCTGGATGATCATGTCGACATTGATGTTGGCATCGGCCAGCGGCCCGAAGATCGCCGCGGCGACGCCGGGCTTGTCGGCCACGCGCCGGAGCGTGATCTGGGCTTCGTCGCGCGAGAAGGCGATGCCGGTGACGATCTGCTGTTCCACGATGTCGTCCTCGTCGCAGATGAGGGTGCCTGGATTGGGGTTTTCTGGGTCGTCGAAAGAGGAGCGCACATAGGTCGGCACGCGCTGGACCATGGCGATCTCGACCGAGCGCACCTGCAGCACCTTCGAGCCGAGAGAGGCCATCTCCAGCATCTCTTCGAACGAGACCTTGTCCATCCGTCTCGCCTTCGGGACGATGCGCGGATCGGTGGTGTAGACGCCGTCGACATCGGTATAGATGTCGCAGCGATCGGCCTTCAAGCCCGCAGCGAGCGCGACCGCGCTGGTGTCCGAGCCGCCGCGCCCTAGCGTGACGATGCGGTGGCTGCGCGGGTTGATGCCCTGGAAGCCGGAGCAGACCGCAATCTCACGATTGCGGTCGAAGCCGGCGAGGATGCCGGCGCCGTCGACGCCCTCGATGCGGGCCGAGCCATGCGCGTCCGAGCCGTAGAGCGGGATCTGCCAGCCCTGCCAGGAGCGGGCGGGCAGGCCCATCTCCTGCAGCACGATCGCCATCAGGCCCGATGTCACCTGCTCGCCGGAGGCGACGACGGTGTCGTACTCGGCCTGGTCGTAGACGGACGAGGCTTCCTTGCACCAGGCGACCAGCTCGTTGGTCTTGCCCGACATGGCGGAGACCACGACCGCGACCTGATTGCCGGCGTCGAATTCGCGTTTGACGTGGCGGGCCGCGTTCTTGATGCGCTCGACAGTGGCGACCGATGTGCCGCCGAACTTCATCACCAGACGGGCCATGACGTCTAAAGGCTCTCTAATCTGCGCCCGGCCGGGCCGGGACGAAACGTCCCCTCGCACCTAGCGAAGGGCGGGTGTAGATGACGGGCAGCGCGGAAAGTGTCAATGCAGCCACGGCCCGCGCAGGCATAAACGGGATATCAAAGGCGATGACCGCAGCGGCACGCGAAGGCTCCACCATCGATCCGGCCGAGGTCGCGCGCTTCGATGCGCTGGCCAAAAGCTGGTGGGACCCGAAAGGGCCGATGGCGGTCCTGCACAAGTTCAATCCGGTGCGCCTCGCCTTCATCCGCGATCTCGCCTGCGAGCGCTTCGGCCGCGATCCGAAATCACTGCGCGCGCTGGAAGGGCTCAGCCTCGTCGATATCGGCTGCGGCGGCGGCGTGCTCTCCGAGCCGTTGGCGCGACTGGGCGCTGAGGTGACGGGGCTCGACCCGGCGACGACCAATATCGCCGTGGCGCGGGCCCATGCCGCCAAAGCCGGCATCGCCGTCGACTATCGCGAGGAGACGATCGAGGCGGTCGTGGCCTCGGGCGCGCGCTTCGACATCGTCCTCGCCATGGAGGTGGTCGAGCACGTCGCCGATGTCGAGGCTTTCGTCGCTTCCTGCTGTGCGGCGGTGAAGCCGGGCGGGCTGCTCGTCATGGCGACGCTCAACCGCACGCTGAAATCCTATGCGCTCGCCATCGTCGGCGCCGAATACATCCTGCGCTGGCTGCCGCGCGGCACCCATGACTGGGAGAAGTTCGTGACGCCGGACGAGCTGGAGGCAGCGATCGAGACCGGCGGGCTCTCGGTCTTCGCCCGCGAGGGCGTCGCCTACAACCCGCTGGCCGACCGCTGGTCGCGCTCGCGTGATCTCGACGTCAACTACATGCTGGCGGCGAGCCGCCCGGCCTGATCGCCGTCAGGCCGCGAGTCGTTGCTCCAGGGTGGTGAGGTCGTCGACGAACCAGAGCGCCTGGCCCTGATTGCTTTCGTAGACGAAGTCGCGCAGCGCCTTGCTGGCGGCGCACTGGGTGCTGATGTCGCCGATGACGGCGAGACGGATCCGGTAGTTGACGAATTTCTGCGCGACCTCGCCGGTGAGCCGCGTCGCGAGCTGGAAGAAGGCGGGATCGAGCCGCGCGACTGGGATCGCCACCATCGTTGCCTCCGCCGCCCAGGCGGCGCCGAGGAAGTCGTTGATGTCGCGCTCGGCGGCGAGCGGCTGGCCGTCTTCGGCGCAGATCAGCACGGTCGTGCCGTGAAGCTCTCGAATCATGTCCATGGCGGCGGTATCGTCGCTCCTTCGACAGGAGACAAGCGGCGAGGGAACTTCCGCCTTTCCCTCTTGTTTTTTGCGCTGCGGCATAATTCGATAGGAGTATGGCGCAGCGCAGCATTGGTCTGCATGATGCCGGTAACGCCACCGGATCAGAGGCGTGGCGACAAGGGAGAGGTGAGATGGCCCAGCTGCAACCCGTCGCGAAGCCCGCGTTGAAGGATCTCTACGAGCTCGGCGAATTGCCGCCGCTCGGCCATGTCCCGGCCAACATGTACGCTTGGACGATCCGCCGCGAGCGCCATGGCCCACCGCAGGACAGCTTCAAGGTCGAGGTGGTGCCGACCTGGTCGATCGGCGAGGAGGAGGTGCTGCTCCTCGTGATGGCCGGCGGCGTCAACTACAATGGCATCTGGGCGGGCCTCGGCCAGCCGATCTCGCCCTTCGACGTGCACAAGGGTGCGCTGCACATCGCGGGCTCCGACGCCTCGGGCATCGTCTGGGCCGTCGGCTCCAAGGTGAAGCGCTGGAAGGTCGGCGACGAGGTCATCGTCCACTGCAACCAGGATGACGGCGACGACGAGGAATGCAATGGCGGCGACCCGATGTTCTCCTCGTCCCAGCGCATCTGGGGCTACGAGACGCCGGACGGCTCCTTCGCCCAGTTCTGCCGGGTGCAGTCGCGCCAGTTGATGCTGAAGCCGAAGCACCTCTCCTGGGAGGAATCGGCCTGCTACACGCTGACGCTGGCGACCGCCTACCGCATGCTGTTCGGCCACGCCCCGCACACGATCAAGCCGGGCGACAACGTGTTGATCTGGGGCGCGTCGGGCGGCCTCGGCGTCTTCGGCGTGCAGCTCTGTGCGGCCTCCGGCGCCAACGCGATCGGCGTCATCTCCGACGAGACCAAGCGCGACTATGTGCTGGGCCTCGGCGCCAAGGGCGTGATCAACCGCAAGGATTTCAATTGCTGGGGCCAGATGCCCAAGGTCAATTCGCCCGAATACGACGCCTGGGTGAAGGAAGCCCGCAAGTTCGGCAAGGCGATCTGGGACATCACCGGCAAGAAAGACGTCGACATCGTCTTCGAGCATCCCGGCGAGGCGACTTTCCCGGTCTCCTGCCTCGTCGCCAAGCGCGGCGGCATGATCGTCTTCTGTGCCGGCACCTCCGGCTTCAACATCACCTTCGACGCCCGCTATGTCTGGATGCGCCAGAAGCGCGTGCAGGGCTCGCATTTCGCCCATCTCAAGCAGGCGAGCGCCGCCAACCAGTTCGTGATCGATCGCCGCGTCGACCCCTGCATGTCCGAGGTCTTCCCCTGGGACAAGATTCCGCTCGCCCATCACAAGATGTGGAAGAACGAGCACGCTCCGGGCAACATGGCCGTCCTGGTCTACGCGCCGCGCACAGGTCTGCGCACCTATGAGGACGTGGTCGAGGCGCTGGAAGGCTGAAGGCGAGCACGGCCGGCCTGCAAGCCGGCCGCTTTCGTATCGGCGCGCGATCAGTTCCAGCCGGCTTCCTGTTCGCAGGCCTTGCGGGCGTTCGGGTTGGCCTTCTCCCACTGTGTGATCGAGCGGGTCTCGTTGTCGCTCATCTTGCCGTTCATGCAGGTGCAGTAGGCGTTGACGACGCTGACAGCGACCTTCGCGTCCTTGTTGTCGCTCAGGCACTGGTTGACCCATTTCTTGTCGTCGGCGCTCTGCGCGAAGGCGGCGGCGCTCGCCAGCACGCTGCCCGCCAGGAGCAGCGCCGAAAGCTTGAATGTCATGGTGTAGCCTCATCGGTGACCGCCTCTTCCGGCGGCGCCGCGATAGGTCGCGCCCGGGCTTGGAGCGTCAATCGGCCGGCTTGAACGGCCGTTCACAACAAGGCGTCCCGCGACCTTTCCGGCCTCTTGGTGCCGACCGCGGTGTACCGCTGTTCACAACTCGCTCAGCACGTCGCCGGCTGATTTCTCCGGCGCGCGGTGCAGCGCGATCGCGGCGTTGAGCTCGGCGCCATAGAGGAAGATCGCCGCCAGCCAGTAGAGGAAGACGAGCGCGATCATCGCGGTGGCGAGGCCGGCATAGGTGGTGATGTAAGCGCCGGCGAAGGAATCGAGATACCAGCCGAAAACGATGCCGCCGATCAGCCAGACCACCAGCGTCATCAGGATGCCCGGCCACATCGCGCCGATATGGGGCGCCCGGGCCGGCAGCAGCTTGTGGGCGACGCTGAGCGCCAGCACGACCAGCACGGTCGCCCCGGCGATGCGCAGGAAGGCCAGCAGGAAGCCGAGCGGGGCGAGCGCCGGCGCGAAGCCGACGATGCCGCGCCAGATCAATGGGCCGAGCACGACCAGCAGCGAGAAGGCTAGCATGAAGATCGCGCCGCCGACGACATAGACGATCGATTCCAGCCGCGTGCGCCACCAGCTGCGCCATTCATAGGCCTCATAGGCGCGGTTGAGCCCGATCCTGACCGCCTCGACCCCGGAGGAGGAGAAGTACAGCGCCAGGATCGCGCCGAGCGTCAGTGCATCCTTGCGCACCGCAGTCAGCACCGAGCGGATTTCGCGGGCGATCGGCTCCGCCACCTCGCGCGGCCAGGCTTCCAGCAGCAATTGCGCGGCTTCGTCGGCTGCCGCCTGCGAGCCGAAGAAGCCGCCGAGCGCCGTGACCAGGATCAGGAACGGGAACAGCGACATCAGCACCGAGAGCGCGATGTGGCTGGCGATCGCCCAGCCGTCATGGGCGATGAAGCGCTCGAAGGCGAGGGCAGGGACGGAGCGCAGCGACATGCAGGTCTCGGATGGGGCAGGGCGGTGATTGTCGCCGGTTCGGAGCGGCTGGCAAGACGGGAGCGCACCCCGAACATGCCGCCACGGCGTCCGCATGCGGCGACAACTGCCGTTATCCGGCCTATCAGGCGCCTAGAAAGCTCCGGTAATGTTCGATTCCCCGCTCTTCCTGCGCCTGTCGCCGGCGCTCTTCGTCTTCCTCTGGTCGAGCGGCTGGATCGTCGCCGGCTATTCGGCCCGCTATTCCGATGCGCTGACCTTCCTCTCTGTCCGCTTCGGCTGTGCCGGGCTCGCCCTCTCCGTTCTTGCCGTCGCGCTCGGAGCACAGTGGCCGAAGACGAGGCGCGCCATTATTGACTGCGCCATCGCCGGCATCCTGCTGCACGCCATCTATCTCGGCGGCGTCTGGTGGGCGGTCCGCCATGGCCTGCCTGCAGGTGTCTCCGGCCTGATCGCCGGTTTGCAGCCGGTCCTCACCGCGCTGTTCGCGCCCTTGCTCGTGCGCGAGCGCATTTCGCCGATCCGCTGGCTCGGCATCGTCTTCGGCTTCGTCGGCATCGCGCTGGTGCTGGAGCCGAAGCTGGTCGGCGTCCCGCCGGAGGCGCTGCACGCCGTCGCGCTGCCGATCGTCGTCAATGTCATCGGCATGTTCGCCGTCACCTTCGGCTCGTTCTGGCAGAAGGCTCGCATCGTCGAGGGCGACCTGCGCACGGTGACGGCGGTGCAGTACATCGCCGCTTTCCTGTTCACGCTGCCCTTCGCCTTCCTGCTCGAGCCGATGCGGATCGAGTGGAACCTGACCATGGGCCTGGTGCTGGCCTGGTCGGTGCTGGCGCTCTCGCTCGGCGGCATCGGGCTCTATCTCGTGCTGATCCGCCGCGGCCAGGTCTCGCGCATCGCGACCTTCCTCTATCTGGTGCCGCCTGCGGTGGCGGTGGAGGCCTTCCTGCTTTTCGGCGAGACGCTGACGCCGGTCCAGATCGTCGGCATGGTCGTCGCCGTGCTCGGCGTCGTGCTCGCCAGTCGCAAATAGCCGAGATGCGATCTGCGGGTTCCCGCAAGCTGGTCGATGCTGTAGCCAGAGAGGATGAGGCGGCAGGAGCCTGCCCGCTGGCGACAGGGACGAGACGACCATGGCTGTGACGACCGACACTCTTGCTGGCGCCTTCATCGCTGCGCGCCGCGGCCATAAGCTGGTCGACATCGCGACCTTGCCGGTCCCTGCCGATGTCGATGCCGGCTTTGCGGCGCAGGCCGAGGTCAACAAGGGCATGGGCTACCCGCTCGCCGGCTGGAAGGTCTCGCTCGGCGAGGGCGGCCGGCCGATGGCCGGGCTGATGCAGGGCCCCTACCTCAAATCGGGCGACACCTATCGCGGCGCGCATGGCGCCGAGCTGCGCGTCGAGATCGAGCTCGCGATCCGCCTCGGCCGCGACATGCCGCTGCGCCCCGGCCAGCCCTATAGCCGCGACGAGCTGATCGACCATTGCGACGCCGCCCTCGTCGGCATCGAGATCGTCGAGAGCCGCATCGCCGACTGGACGAACGTGCCGTTCCCGCTCTGGCTCGCCGACGCGATGGGCCATGGCGGCTATCTGCTCGGCCCCGAGGTTCCCTTCAGCATCTTCGACGACGTGCCGGCGCTGACCTGCACGGTCGAGCTCGACGGCGACGTGCTCTATGACCGCCAGGCCCTGCACGCCAATGGCGATCCGCTGGTCACCGCGCTCGCCTGGGCGAACCGTTCGGTCGAAGGGCCGCTCGGCCCGCTCAAGGCTGGCCAGATCATCACCACCGGCAGCCTTTGCGGCGGCGTGCTCGCCCCGACGGTCGGGCCGGTGATCGCCCGGCTCGACCCGGTCACGGCAATCTCCTTTGCGCTCGCGGAGCATGGCGATTGAGGGCTGTCGTCATCGCTCGATAAGCCAACGATTCGTTCAGGTTTTCGGTTGACGCTGGCCTGATCCCGAGCGTCGAATTGTGATCAATTGGAGGCGTGATCACAAAATCAACGCATTCGCTGCGTCCTAGTTGGGTTGCGTTGGAGGTTTGATGCGGTCATGGCGAAGGGGCAGGATCGGCATTGCCGGCGGAGGCTTGGTTGCTTTCGCGGCGATGCTTGCCGGTGAGATTTCACCGGCGCGCGCCTTCGACCTGTCATCGCTCGACGTCTTCAATCTCTTCGGCAGCAAGGACAAGCCGCCGCCGGTCAGCCCGACGACGCTGCCCTATGAATTGAAGTTCGAGCTCGGCGATGTCCCCGACGCCAGCGCCCTGAAGCGCAGCCTGCAGGACGCTTCGCTGCTCTATCGCCTGCGCGAGGATGCGCCGCCCGACGGCGAGACCCTGGCGCGTCGCGCCGCTGCCGACATCAACCCGCTGATCGACGCGCTCTGGGCCCAGGGCTATTTCAATGCGAATGTCGCGATCGCGGTGGACGGCGTCGCGGTGACGCAGGCCGGCGAGCCGCCGCCAGGCCTCGCACGCACGGCCGAGGCCTATCGCAATCGCGCCCCGGCGCCGATCGTGGTCACCGTTACACCCGGGCCGCTGTTCTCGCTGCGCAATGTCGACATCGTCCCCGGCAGCCGCCGCGACCCCACGGCGGCGATTCCCGATCCCGGCAAGGTCTCTGGCCTCGTGCCCGGCGCACCCGCGACCTCGTCATCGATCCGCGCCGCGCAGACCGCGCTGGTCGACTACTGGCGCGGCAAGTCGCGCCCGCTCGCGCGGGTGGTCGAAGTGCGTCCGGTCGTCGACCATGCCGCCAAGACGATGGACGTCTCGCTCGTCGTCGACCCCGGTCCGGTCGCTGGCTTCGGAGATGTCTCGGTCACTGAGACGGGCGATATTCCGCCCGAGGTCATCCGCTCATTCATCTATCTCGAGCCGGGCGACCCCTATTCGCCCAAGGCGCTCGCCGACACCCGCAAGTCGATCGCGACCATCCCCGCCGTCGGCTCGGTCCGCATTCGCGAGGGCACGAGCCTCGACCAGGCCGGCAACCTGCCGGTCTTCGTCGAGGTCAACGAGCGGCCCAAGCACCTGCTCGGTTTCTCCGCCCGCTATTCGACGATCGATGGCCCGGCAGTGAAGACCTATTGGGAGCACCGCAACCTGTTCGGCGGCGCCGAGCGTCTGCGGCTGGAGGCCTCCGTCTTCTTCGCTCCGCGCATCGACGGCACCAAGATCCAGCGCTTCGGCGATTTCGAATCGACCGACCTCGGCGCCCGTTTCTCGGCCAGCTTCATGAAGCCGGCGCTCGGCGGCAGCCGCAACGACCTCTTGATCGACGCGAGCGGCGTGCGCGAGCGCGTCGGGACCAACCGCTATGGCGGCTACACGGCGCGCTATGCCAACGTCACCACTGCCATCCGCCATCGCTTCAGCGACGTCTTCTCGATCCAGGCCGGCGTGGAGGCCGAGCGCGGCCAGACCAGCGACGTGCTCGGACAGGTCGACTACATGCTGGTCGGCTTGCCGCTGTCGCTGCGCTACGATTCGACCGACAACCAGCTCGATCCGACCCGCGGGGTCAGGGTCGCCGCCTCGGTCACGCCCTATGCCGCCTTCGGCGAGAGCGACGCGCCCTTCGTCCAGAGCAAAGCCTCCATCTCCGGCTATTACGCGCTCGACGAGGATGCGCGCTATGTCCTCGCCGGCCGGATCGGGCTGGGCTCGACCGCCGGCGCCGACCTCGACCAGGTGCCGGCGACGCGGCGCTTCTATGCCGGTGGCGGCGGCTCGGTGCGCGGTTATGCCTATCGCACGCTCTCGCCGCTCGGTCCGCTCAATCACCTGACCGGCGGGCGCAGCCTGTTCGAGGCCTCGGTCGAGGCGCGCATCAAGATCACCAACACCATCGGCATCGTGCCCTTCTTCGACGCCGGCATGGCCTTCGCCTCGGAATTCCCGAACTTCAAGGAGAAGATGCAGTACGCCGCCGGCCTCGGCCTGCGCTATTACACGCCGATCGGGCCGATCCGGGTCGACGTCGCCGCTCCGCTCAATCCGCGCAAGGGCGACAAGCCCGTCGCGCTCTATATCAGCATCGGGCAGGCCTTCTGATGGGCGCGCTCCGCATCTCGCGACTTGTTGCAGGCCTCGCGGCGCTGGTCATCGCTGCAGCGCTGGTCCTCGTCACCGGCCTCGGCGGCTTCGCCCAGAACGCCGGCGATCGCGGTGTCCTCGCCGACCTGATCTCCAAGGCGCTCTCGACCGATGGCAGCCAGGTCTCGATCGGCGCCGTCGACGGCGCGCTCTCCTCCGACGCAACCATCCGCGACATCGTCATCTCCGACCGCGACGGGCCCTGGCTCAGGCTCGACCGGGCCAGGCTGGTCTGGACCCGCTCGGCGCTGCTGCTGCGCCGGCTCGAGGTCAACCGGCTCGAGATCGGCAAGCTCGAGATCCTGCGCAAGCCTGTACCGGAGCCGGGCGCTCCGCCGCCGGCCGACAACTCGCCGATCCTGCCCGAATTGCCGCTCAAGGTGATCGTCGAGGCCTTCCAGCTCGGCGAATTGGCGCTGGGGCCGACCGTGATCGGCGCGCCTGCCAGGCTTTCCGCCACGGGCGCGGCCCGCCTCGGCCCGCCCAATGAAGGCCTCGACTTCCGCCTCGCCGGCCGCCGGCTCGACATGGGTGGCACGCTCGACGTCACCCTGCGCTTCGTGCCGCAATCGACGCAGCTCCAGCTCGCGGTCAAGCTCGACGAGCCGGCTGGCGGCCTGATCTCGACGATCGCCGACCTGCCGGACCGCCCGCCGGTCAAGCTCGACCTCACCGGCGACGGCCCGCTCGACCGCTTCCGCGCGACGCTCGCCTTCACTGCCGGCCCGACCATCGGCGCCAACGGCACCGCCGATCTCAGCCGCCAGGGCGCGGCGCGACGTCTCCTGCTCGCGCTCGATTCGCGCATCGCCGGCTTGATGCCGCCACCGGTCGCGCCGGTGTTCGAAGGCTCGACCCGGCTCGACGGCACGGTCGCCTTCGCCGATAGCGGTGCGATCTCGGTCGACCAGATGGCGCTGGTCTCGGCGCTGGCGCGGCTCGCTGTGAACGGGCTCTACGGCGCCGACAAGAATCTCGACTTCAAGATCACCGCCGCCGCCCGCCAGAATGCGGAAGGGCGCACCGTCGCCTCCGGCGCCGAGATCGCCAAGCTCGCCTTCGAGGCGACGATCAATGGGCCGGCGGCGGGGCCGCGCATCAAGGCGAATCTCCAGGCGGAGGGCGCGAGCGTTCCAGCCGGCAAGCTCGGCAAGCTCGACTTCAGCTTCACCGCGACCCCGACAGGCGCGCTCAACGATCCGGCGACGCGCACTGTGCTGGTCTCCGATGGCGAGGCCTCCGGCGTCGCGCTCGCCGATCCCGGCCTGGCGCGCTTCATCGGCGACCGCCTGCGCTTCACCTTGCGCGGCACCGCCTCGGAAGGCGGAGGCGGCGAGTTCGAGACGCTGAAGTTGTCCTTCGGCGGCGCCGAGCTCGGCTATTCCGGCCGCCTCGATCCGGCCCGCATCCTCGGCAAGGTGCAGGCGCGGTTGCCGGACCTCTCCCGGCTCAGCACGCTCGCCGGCCACCAGCTCAAAGGCTCGGCCAACGTAACCGCCGATGTCGATGCCGAGCCGAAGAAGAAACTCTACGCGGTCAAGCTCGACGGCGGCGCCGAGTCGCTGGCGCTCGGCCAGGAAGCGCTCGACCGCCTGCTCGCCGGCAAGCTCTCGCTCGGCGGCGAGATTCGGGTGCCCGCCAGCAGCGGTCTTATCGTCAATGGGTTCCGCATCGCCGGAACCCATGTCGCGGCGACGGCCGATGGCGCTCTCGGCGCGCAAGGCTCGAGCCTGCGCGCCAATATCGCCATTCCCGATCTGCGCCGCGCCGATCCGAAGCTGTCGGGGCAGGGCGCGTTCGACGCGACGCTGACCGGGCCGCTCGACAAGCTCGACGCGACGCTGAAGGCCGGCATCAGCAACGCGACCGCGCTCGGCCGGCCGGTGCCGCGCCTGGCGCTCGATGCGACGCTGCGCGACCTGCAGGGGGCGCTCTCCGGTGACGCCAGGCTCTCCGGCGAGGTCGATGGCCGGCCGGCGACCGGCGCCCTGCGCTTCGCCAAGCGCGATCCCGGCGGCTGGGCGCTGCCGCAGCTCGATATCGCCATCGGCTCGGTCACGCTGAACGGCGCGCTCGATCTCGACGCCTCCAGTCTGGCCGAAGGCAACCTCAAGCTCGCGGCCCGCAATCTCGACGATCTCTCCGCGCTGGCGCTCGCCAAGCTCGGCGGCCGGATCGAGGCCGATGTGAAGCTGGCACGTCCCACCGGTGGCCAGAATCTCGATCTGAAGGCCAGCGCGCAGAAGCTTGTCGCGCCTAGTGTTTCGCTCGATCGGCTTGATGCCGACATCGCCATCGTCGATGCCCTGCGCAAGCCGCTCATCAACGGCACCGTCCAGGTCGACCGTGCCGTCGTCGCCGGCGAGCCGGTGAGCGCGATCCGTCTCGTCTCCAAGGGGAGTGCGGAGGCGAGCGACATCAGCCTCGATGCGACAGCGCGCGGTTTCTCGCTCGCCTCGAAGGGCCGGTTCTCGGTCGCCGATCCCCTGCGCTTCGATCTCGCCAGCTTCACCGCGACGCGCGACGGCCGCAAGATCGCGCTGGCGAAGCCCGCGAGCTTCGTGGCCACCAATGGCGGCGTCGCCATCCGCGATCTCGCCATCCTGCTCGACGGCGGCCGGATCACGCTCGACGGCGAAGCCGGCAAGGCGCTCGACCTGCGCTTTGCGGCCCAGAACGTGCCCCTTTCGGCCGCGCGCCTGGCGTCGCCGATGCTCGACCTCTCCGGCACGCTCGACGCCGAGGCGACGATCAAGGGCACGCCCGAAGCGCCGACCGGCCCCTGGCGCGTCCGTATCGCCCGCCTCGTCGCGCAGCAGACCCGGTCCGCCGGCCTGCCGCCGATCGAGATCGCGGGGCAGGGCGCGCTCGATGGCCGCCACACCAGCCTGGATGCCAGCCTGAACGCCGGCCGCTTCGTCAGCCTGACCGCCAAGGGCAGGGCGCCGCTCGGCGGCGAGGGCGCACTCGACCTCTCCATCCAGGGAAAGGCGGACGCTCAGCTCGCTAATGCCCAGCTCGCCGCCGATGGCCGGCGATTGACCGGCCAGCTCGCGCTCGACCTGCGTGCCGGCGGCACGCTTTCGGCGCCGCGCCTCTCCGGCGGCGCGACGCTCTCCGGCGGCAGCTTCAGCGATGCGCTCCAGGGCGTGAAGCTGACCGGGCTCGAGGCGCGCGTCGCGGCCAACGGGCCCGAGCTCGTCATCGAGCGCTTTGCCGCGCAGACGCCGGGCGGCGGCACGCTCTCGGCGCGCGGCAACGTCAAGCTCGACCCGCAGGCCGGCTTCCCCGGTACGATCCGCATCGAGGGCAAGCGCGCCCAGCTCGTCGACAGCGGGCTGGTTCACGCCGTTGCCGATCTCAATCTCGACCTTGCTGGCCCGCTGGCGCAGCGGCCGCGCATCGCTGGGCGCGTCGACGTCGTCACCATCGAGGTCTCCGTGCCCGATCGCCTGCCGTCGAGCTCGCGGCCGATCGACGGCATCCGCCATGTCAACGCCAAGGGCCAGGCGGCGGCCCGCCTCGCGGCCGAGCGCAAGGCGCGCGCCGTCGCGAGTCGGAAGGGTGGAGGCCGCGCGCCGGCCTTCGACGCGGTGCTCGACATCACCGTCTCGGCCCCCGGGCGCGTCTTCATCCGCGGGCGCGGCATCGACGCCGAACTAGGCGGCGACCTGCGCGTCGCCGGGACCTCCGGCGCACCGGCACTGACCGGCGGCTTCGACCTCCGGCGCGGGCGACTCAACCTCGCCAGCCAGCGCCTCGACTTCAGCAAGGGCCGCGTCACCTTCTCCGGCGACGTCATGCCGACGCTCGACTTCGTCGCCGAGACCCGCGCGGCCGACGTCACGGCGCGGATCATCGTCTCCGGTGAGGCCTCGGCGCCCGAATTCACCTTCACCTCCTCGCCGGAACTGCCGCCGGACGAGGTGCTGTCGCGTCTGCTCTTCGCCCGCGCCTCGGGTTCGCTCTCGCCTTTCCAGGCCCTGCAGCTCGCCCAGACCGCGGCGCAGTTCTCCGGCGCCGGCGGCGACGACGTCTTCGAGCGCATCCGCCGCTCGCTCGGCGTCGACAATCTCGATGTGCAGATGGGGCCTGGCGGCCCGACAGTCGGCGTCTCCCGCTCGATCTCGGACAATATCACCCTCGGGGTGAAGGCCGGCGCCAAGCCGGAGGACAGCGGCGTCTCGGTCGGCATCGACGTGACCCGCCGCCTGAAGCTCCAGGCCGAGACCAATGCCGACGGCAGTGCCGCGGTCGGCGTCGGAGCCGAGTGGGAATACTGATTCTGCAACTCGGCGTCGCGCGCCGGGAGATTCGCCCCGAGCACGAGAAAAACGGGCTCCCGGGAGCTCTCGCCGGCCCCATGTGGTTAAGCCACTCTTAACTTCGGGCCTCAAAGCGTGGCGCAGGTGCAACACCGGGGGGCAAAGCGGGCCTGGGGTGGGGACTGTGGCGTGATCGTGGTTGATCGGCGGCCGGGCATTCGTAATGGTGACTGTGCGGCGGGACGTTCCCGGTCGCTGTTTTTCGTCTTCGCCTCCGAACGGTTCGGGGACGCGGGCGAAAGACCGGGATAAGCGGGTTCGCTAGTTAGGTCTCCTGGGGCCGCTGGTTTTGGAATGCGCCGACGCCCGAGGGTCTCGAAACTCTTTTGGAGGTAATCAAATGAAGCTCGTCAAGAGCCTCCTCCTCGGTTCCGCCGCCGGCATCGCCGCGGTTGCCGGGGCTCAGGCCGCCGACCTTCCTTCGCGGAAGGCCGCTCCGGTCGAGTACGTTCGCGTTTGCTCCGCTTATGGCGCGGGCTTCTTCTACATCCCGGGCACCGACACCTGCCTTCGCGTTGGTGGTCGTGTTCGCGCTGAGTACACCATCGGCAGCCGCTACGGCGACACCGGCGATGCTTACGGCACCCGCTCGCGCGGCCGTCTGAACATCGACGCTCGCACCGCGACCGCCTACGGCACCCTGCGCACCTTCTTCCGTTACGAGCTGACCGTCAGCTCCGGCTTCTACGCCGGCACCATCGGCGGCAACCAGGGCATCATCGCCCCGGGCCAGGCTCGCAACGATCAGGGTGGTCCGGGCACGGCTTCGAACCTCGATCTGGCCTTCATCCAGTTCGGTCCGATCACCGCCGGTCGCGCTCAGTCGTTCTTCGACTTCTACGCGAACGACCTGACCTTCTCGACGTTCCGTACGGCTGACTCGCGCCTCAACCTGTTGGCCTACACCGCCACCTTCGGTTCGGGCTTCTCGGCGACGATCTCGCTCGAAGACCGCAACACCGGCACCGGCCAGCGCGAAAACCGCGGCGTCATCGGTGGCGCGAGCGTTCCGCTCCTCGGTCAGAACTTCCCCGACATCGTCGCCTCGCTGCGCGTCGATCAGGGCTGGGGTTCGGCTCAGTTGTCGGGTGCTCTCACCCAGCGTAGCGTCAACAACGCTGCTCTGGCTGTTGCGAACCAGGACGAGTGGGGCTGGGCTGTTCAGGGCGGCGTGAAGATCAACCTGCCGATGCTTGCGGCTGGCGATCACCTGTTCCTGCAGGCCGCTTACGCCGACGGCGCTCTCGGCTACCTCGGCTGGTACAGCCAGCTCGGCTCGGGTCGCATGACCTCGTCGCTGGCTGCCAACCAGCTCGCCGTCTCGGACGTCTCGGTTGACGCTCTCGGCCGCGTGAAGACCGCCACCGGCTGGTCGGTCGTCGCTGCCCTGCGTCACTTCTGGACCCCGACCCTGCGTTCGGAGCTCGTCGCTTCGTACTCCGAGCTGAAGCTCGGCTACACCCAGGCCGGTATCTTCCCGGCTGGCGTGCTGGCCCGTCCGCTCGATCCGAAGGAGCTCATCGTTGCTGGCAACCTGATCTGGTCGCCGGTTTCGGGTCTCGATATCGGCGTCGAGGTGCTCTACACCCGCACCGAGCTGAAGCAGGCCGTTCTGGCCGTCGACAACTCCGGCGCTCGTGTTGGCCCCAACACCATCAAGAGCGACGACGCCTGGACCGGCCGTCTGCGCATCCAGCGCGACTTCTGATCGGTCTTCGGACCCTTCAAGAGAAGCCCCGGGGAAACCCGGGGCTTTTTTGTTTTGATCGGTGCCTCCGCCGCCGAAAACACCTCTGCCTCTCACAAGGACAACGGAACGGTCCCTTGCTTGACTCGGGATTGCGATAGGGCGTGATTGCAATGGATCGCCTGCGTCCGGATTCGGCGCGAGCGAGCCATGGATCGTCGCGTGTCCGGCAGGGCGCGGAAACGGTGGTCCAGCCAAATGTCATCGCGTCGGATTTTCCGGAAAGTGGAGTCCACTTTCCGATTCCATGGGACAAGGCGGGGATTTCGGCATGGCGCGGCAGGCCGGTTGGCTCTGGGGGCTCGTTCCACTGGCCCTGCTCTGGGCGGCCGCCAATACGCTGAACACCGAGCCGGTGCGGCGCGACATCGAGGCCAGGGCGCTGGCGGCAGGCGCTGCGGCCGGAACGGCATCCGGTGCGCGTGGCGTTTCCGTCCGGGTCAGCGGCCGGGACGTCTATCTCGACGGCGAAGCGGTCACCGCCGATGGCGCCAGCAAGGCGCTGGCCCAGCTTCAGTCGGAATTCGGCGTCCGCCGCGTGCTCGGCGGCCTGACACAAGTCATCGCGCAGAGGCCCTATAGCTGGGCGGCGACACGGCAGGGCAATCTCGTGACGCTGTCCGGCTTCGTGCCTGATGAAGCCAGCGCCATGACGACCTTGGCAGCGGCGCGGGCGCTCGGCCCGGAGCTCAGGGTTGACGATCAGCAGAAGATCGCCTTCGGCGCGCCGGCCGGCTTCGCCGAGCTCACTGCCGCGCTGATGGGTGACCTCGGTCGGCTTGCGGCTGGCAAGGTCGCGCTGGACGACATCCGCTATTGCGTCGAGGGCACCGCCGCTACGCCACAGAGTTTCCAGGCCCTGCGCGAGGGCGCATCCGCCGCCGCGCCGAAGGGCTTCATGCGGGTCGACTGCATGCTCAATCCGCCGGTGGTGACGCCTTACCGCTGGAGCGCCGAGAAGAGCGCGTCCGGCGCCGTGACCATCAGCGGCTATTACCCGTCCGAAGTTGTCCGCCGCGAGATTGGGGCACTGCTCGCGCGAACCTTCCCGGGCGCCGGCGCAGTGACCGACCGCATGTTGCAGGCGGCCGGCGAGCCGGCGGCGTTTGCCGCCCGCGTCACGCGCGCGGCCGCGGATCTCGCTCGCCTGCGCAGCGGCAAGGTCGAGCTCGAGGGCGACGCCTATCGCATTTCCGGGCAGGGGCCGGAGCGCTACGAGGCTTGCGAGGCGCTGAAACTGAACATCGCCCAGGGCGATGGCCCCGATTCGGTCGCGCTCGCCAGTATTGCCTGCCCGCCGCCTCCGCCGCCGGCCCCGAAGATCGAGTCGGCGCCTGCGCCTTCGACCGATCCGGCGCCATCCGCCCCTGCGGCGCCGAATGCCCCCGCCGTCCAGGCCCCGGCACCGGCCAGTCCCGTTCCCGGCGCACCGAACCCAATCGCGACGGTCGAGCCGCAACCATCGCTGCAGCCCGTGCCGCCTGTCGCGCCGCGGCCGTTGCAATGGCGAGCCGAGAAGTCGGAGGCCGGTATCGTGCTGTCCGGCGCCGCGCCCGATGCCGCCGCCAAGTCGGCTGCGGTCGAGGCGGCGCATGCGGCGCTCACGGGTGGCGAGGTCGTCGACCGCACCGTCATCGACGAGGCTCTGCGCGGCAGCGCGGGCTATGGCGAAGCGACCGGCTTTGCGCTCGGCCTCCTCGGCAGGATGTCGCAAGGCAGCGTCTCGCTGGCCGGCTCGGCGCTCGGCCTTGCCGGTTCGGTGACGGACAAGGCCGGCTGGCAGGCCCTGGAGGAGGCGCTGAAGGGCAAGGCACTGCCGGCCGGGCTTTCGCTCACCGGCCGGCCGGCGCTCAGCTTGCGCAGTTACGGCTTCACCGCCTCGATCGATAAATCCGGCGGCTATCTCAACGGCTATCTGCCCGATGCTGCGGCCAAGGATGCGATCGCGGCGCTGATCGAGGCTTCGCCGCTGCGCGGGCGCATCAGCGACGAGACCGAGGTGCTGCCCGCGGCGCCGACCGGCTTCGGCGTCGCGGCACGCGGGGTGGTTCAGGATCTGCTGCGTCTCGACCTCGGCTCGGCCAGCGTCGTCGACCGCGAGGTCAATGTGCGCGGCCTGACCTGCCGGGCGCTGATCCGCGAAGAGGTCGAGACCAACCTGGCGAGCGGCCTGCCGCAGGGCTTTTCCGGCAAGGCGGAGGTCGGCATGCGCCAGACCGGCTGCGTCGTTGATCCGCCGAGCAATTGCCAGAACGAGCTCGATGCACTGACCCAGCGCTACTATGTGATGTTCGGCCAAGGCACGGCGGTCGTGACGCTCGATCCGGTGACGGAGCGCGCCATGACCGAAGCGGCGGCCATCCTCAAGCAATGCCCAGCCTCGCGCGTCACCGTCGAAGGCCACGCCAATCTCGATGGCGAGCGCAGCGGCTTCAATAATCTCGATCTGTCGAGCCGCCGGGCGCTGCGCGTCCGCGAGGAGCTGATCCGCCGCGGCATCGGGCCGGCGCAGCTCGAGGTCAAGGGTTATGGCACCGAGCGGCCGCTGGTCGCCCATGGCGATCCCGAGGCGCGGGTGAAAAACCGCCGCGTCCAGTTCACCGTGGCGAAGTAGGGGAACGGCGATGCTCTATCTCGCGATTCAGTTCGCCTGGTTCCTCCTCGCCGCCTTCGCGATCGGCGTGGTCTTCGGCTGGTCGACCGGCCGGGGCGGTCCGCGCGGCTTCGCCAGCGGCCCTGTTGTCGGGTTCGTAATCCTCTGGGGCGCGCTCGCGGCACTTGTCTGGCTCCGGCTGGTCAACGACCAGGCGGCGTTCTGGATCGAGACGGCCTTGCTCTATTTGCTCGCCTACGCCGCCGGCTGCCTGCTCGGCAGCCTGTTCGCCGGCGAGGGTGAGGCGCTGCCGGCGCTCGCCGCGCCGACGCCGCGCCTTGCTCTGCCCCGGCCTGCACCGGCTCTGCCCGCCCCGTCGGTCGAGGCCGTTGCCGCTGCGACGCAAGCGGCCGAGCCGGCACCGATGCCCAAGGTCGAGGGTGAGGATGAGATCGCCGGCACGCGTCCGGCTGGATTGGTCGCTGCGCGTGGCGGCCAAGCCGACGACCTCAAGCTGGTCAAGGGCATCGGGCCGCAGAACGAGGAGCGCCTGCACGCGCTCGGCATCTGGCATTTCAGCCAGATCGCCGCCTGGACGCCTGAGAACGTCGAATGGGTCGGCAGCTATCTCGCCTTCCCCGGCCGAATCGAGCGCGAGGATTGGGTGGCGCAGGCGGCCGAATTGGCGGGTGCTACGCCCATGACGGCCGACGCGACGGCGCCGCTTTCTGGCGCTGCGCTCGAAGGCAAGCGCCCCGGCAACCTGCTGCCGGGCGCGCGCGGCGGCAAGCCGGACGACCTCGGCTTGATCGATGGCGTCGGCCCCGCGATCGCGCAGACGCTGAACGGCCTCGGCATCTGGCATTTCGACCAGATCGCGGCGCTCGGCTCGGAGGAGCTGCGCTTCCTCGCCCATCACACCGGCTTTCCGGGCCGTGACGTCGCCGAGCAATGGCAGACCGAAGCGAAGATCCTCGCCGCCGGCGGCGAGACGGTGCATTCGCGCGCGGTGAAGAGTAACAAGCGCGGCAAGCGCAAGCGCTGACCGGCCGCGCCGCGCGCGATCAAACGCTACCCGAACGACGCTTCCAGCATTGCGAGATAGTCGGCGGCGCTCGCCTGGCACGGATTGGTCGCGCTCGAATGATCCTGCGTCGCCGCTTCCGAGATGGCGGGCAGCACCTCGCGCGGCACGCCCATCTGCGACAGCGAACCCGGCAGGCCGAGACGTTGCGTCAGCCCGGCGATCCAGTCGGCGAGATCTGCGTCGGCGGAGAGGCCGAGCACGCGGCGGATCTCGGCGTATTTCGCGCTCGCCGCCTGCTCGTTGAAGCGCAGCACCGCCGGTAGCAGCACGGCGTTGAGTGTGCCGTGATGCAGAGAGACCTGCTTCAGGCCACCGAGCGGATGCGAGAGCGCATGCACGGCGCCGAGGCCCTTCTGGAAGGTGAGGCCGCCCTGCAGCGCCGCCATCAGCATCTCCTTGCGGGCCTCGCGGTCTGAGCCGTGGGTGGTGGCGCGCTCGATATGGCTGGCGGCGCGCTTCAGCCCGTCGAGCGCGATCGCCTCGGCCGGCGGATTCTCGCGCGGGCTCAGGTAGGTCTCGATGCAATGGGTGAGCGCATCCATGCCGGTCGCGGCGGTCAGCCAACCCGGCAGGCCGAGCGTCAGCTCGGGGTCGCAAATGGCGAGCTTCGGGATCAGGTGCGGCGAGATGAAGCCGAGCTTGCGGCCGTCCTTCAACGTGATCAGCGCGGCACGGCCGACCTCGCTGCCGGTGCCGGCGGTTGTCGGAACGGCGATCACCGGCGCAACCTTGCTCGTCACCTTCGGGATGCCGCCGAGGATGGCGGCATAGGTCTCGAGCGGGCCGTCATGGCCGGCGAGCAGGGCGACGCCCTTGGCGAGGTCGATCGGCGAGCCGCCGCCAATGGCGACGAGGCCGTCGCAGTCATGCTCGCGATAGAGCGCCACCGCGGCCTCGACGGCTTCCTCGGTCGGATTGGTCGGGGTGTCGACGAAGAGCGGGGCATTGCCGAGCAAGGGCGAGGCGGCGCGCAGCCGGTCGATCAGGTCGGTCGCCGCCAGGCCGCGATCGGCGACGATCAATGGGCGCGCGATCTTCAGGTCGGCCAGGCCGGGTGCGATGGTCTTGAGCTCGCCGAAGCCGAACTGGACGGTGGTCAGATAGGTGATCGTCGCCATGAAATCCTCCCGCCCGCTCAGCTGTTCGGGCGGGCCTGCAATTTGTGGCGTGCCGGGCGCAGCGGCGCCAGCCCCGGAGCCCCGACGCCGACGCAAGGCACCCCGGCGGCCAGCGGGATCAGGGCGTTGGTGCACCGGCGCCTTGCCGCTCGCGCCAATAGCGCGAGGCCAGCGGCCAGAGATGCCAGGCGACGCTGCCGAGCAGGGCGAAGCCGAACAGGAACGAGCGCCGCGCGCCGCTGGTCAGCGCCTCCGCCGTGTCGTCATAAGCAAGGAAGGTCTTGCCGCGCGAGGTCGCCTCGTAGACGAGCTGATGGCTGGGATCGACGAGGAAGCGGACCTGCTGGCCGTGATCGAGCCGGTCGATGCCGTCCACCCAAAGGCCACGGGCGGGCCTGTACAGGCGCTGGTAGTAGACCTGCTGATTGCCCCCGATTGCTACAAGCCAGAGGTCCTGCGTGCGATAGGTCGCCGAGCCGCTTCGCCCCGAGCTGACGCGCATCAGCGGCATGCTGTAGCTCATCGGCCCGACATGGTCGGCGACCAGGAGGTCGCGGCGCGCCAGCGGCAGCGTGCGCCAGCCGGCGATGAGCAGCCAGAGGCCGAGGGCGAGGGAGATCGCGGCGCCGAGCCAGGCCCAGAAATCCGGCGGTTTCGCAGCCTCGGCCATCGCCCCTCCGGATCAGTTCTGCTCGATCGTAACACGCTCCTTGGCGGTTTCAGAGGCGGCATTGCCGGCTCGTCTTTCCAGGACGAGCAGGGCAAGGCCGGCGGCGATGATCAGGGCTGCGCCGAACAGCATGGCGGGCGTCGGCCAGTCGCCGAAGATGAACCAGCCGAAGACCAGCGCCCAGACGATCAACGTGTACTGGTAGGGCACGACGACCGAGGCTTCGGCCAGCTTGAGCGAGCGCGTCACACACAGATGGGCGACCATGGCGACGATGCCGAGCAGGCCGAGCAGGGCGGTGTCGGCAAGGCTCGGCGTCACCCAGCCGAAGGGCAGCAGCACGACGCCCATCACCAGCGCCCCGAACGTCTGCCAGAACACCAAGGTCACGTCGGGCGTGCCGCGCAATTGCCGGCCGGTGATCATCATCGCTGCGAAGGAGAAGCTGCCGACCAGCGCGATGATCGCGGGCAGGGACAGGCTCTGACCCGACGGGTTGAGCGCGATCGCAACACCGACGAAACCGGCGGCGACGGCGAGCCAGCGCCCGGCATCGACACGCTCGCCGAGCAGCAGCGCGGCCAGCACCACCGCCCAGACCGGCGCGGCCAGCCAGAGCGTCATCGTGTCGGCGAGCGGCAGGTACGACACCGCCCAGTAGAACAGCGCGACCTCACAGGAGCCGAGCGTGACCCGCAGCAGCTGCAGGCCAGGCCGCTCCGGCCGCAGCGTGCGTTTGACACCCTGCTTCACGACGAAAGGTGCGATCACCAATAGCGCCGCGGCCGAGCGCAGCAGCAGGACCTGGCCGACCGTATAGGTCGCGACCAGCCATTTCCCCATCACGTCGTTGATCGAGAACAGGAGGATGCCGAGCAGCATCATCAGGATGCCGGCGAGCGTGGCGTTTCGGGAGGGCATGGTCTCGTGCGAGGCGCGGATCGGGCGCTCTTAATGACCTGCCGCGACGAGAGCGGCAAGCCGAAGCGATGCAGGGGGAGGGCGCGTCGCTGGCAGAGATTTATTTTCGTATTGACTTAATTAAGTAAATGACTAAATGAAGGATCATGGATCGCTTTACCGCCCTTGCCGACCCGACCCGCCGCCGCATCGTCGAGATGCTGGGCCAGCGCGCCATGGCGGCGGGCGAGATCACCGCGCAGTTCGACATGAGCGCGCCGGCGATCTCGCAGCATCTCAAGGTGCTGAAGGAGGCGGGGCTGGTGAGCGTCGCGGTCAGCGGCCAGCGCCGGATCTACCGGCTCGATCCAGCCGGGCTCGATGCCTTCGATGCCTGGGTCAGGCAGGTGCGCGGCTTCTGGAATACGGGGCTCGACCGCCTGGAACGAGAACTCACGAAACCCGAAGACGAGTGAGGGGAGAGATCATGAACGAGTATGGCGTGGTCCTGGAGAGCGGCGCGGTCCGCTTCGAACGGCTTCTGCCCGGCCCGATCGAGCGGGTCTGGTCCTATCTCACCGACTCCGACAAGCGCGGCAGCTGGCTGGCCTCCGGTCAGATCGAGCCGCGCGTCGGCGGCACGGCCGACCTCCTGTTCAAGCACTCCGAAATCACCAGCGAGCGGCCGCCCGAGCGTTATCGTGAGATGAACGACAAGGGCTGGCCGTCAAAGGGAACCGTGACGCGCTACGAGCCTATGACGGCGCTGGCGATGACCTGGCCGGGCGAGGGCGATACCAGTTCGGAGGTGACCTTCGAACTCGTGCCGGAGGGAGACAAGGTCAGGCTTGTCGTCACGCATCGCAAGCTCGTCGACAAGGCGGAGATGATCAGCGTTTCCGGCGGCTGGCATGCCCATCTCGGAGTCCTGGAGGATCGGCTCACCGGCAAACCGCCGCGTGGGTTCTGGTCGGCGATCGAAGGGCTCGAGGCCGACTACACCAAGCGCTACGCCGAACTGCCGTAGTTCAGAGACGAGCGGGAGAGCTGCTCTCCCGCTCGTGACTTGGTCCCCGGCGACCAGATCGACTAAACTTGCTCCGTTGCCACGGAGTATGTCCGTCATGTTGATCAAGCGTCGCGCCGGTTGGGAAATGCCCGAAAGCCAGGCGACACCCGAAGCTGCCTTTCTGAATCGCCGGCAATGGCTCGCCGGCAGTGCTGGCGTGATCGCTGGCGCGGCCATGCCGCAGGCCGCGGGCGCGCAGGGCGCCGATCCGACGCTCGACCTCTACCCGGCCAAGCGCAATGCGGCCTATACGCTCGACCGGCCGGTGACGGATGAGGAACTGGCGGCGAACTACAACAATTACTACGAGTTCGGCACCTCGAAGGAGGTGGCCGCCTCGGCAAAGCGCCTGCAGCCGCGCCCCTGGACGATCACGATCGACGGACTGGTCGAGAAGCCTTTCGAGATCAGCTTCGACGACCTGATCCGCAAGGTCACGCTCGAGGAGCGGCTCTATCGCTTCCGCTGCGTCGAGGCCTGGTCGATGGCGGTGCCGTGGACCGGCTTCCCGCTGAAGCAGCTCGTCGCGCTGGCCAAGCCGCTCTCGGGCGCGAAATACGTCCAGATGCAGACCTTCATGAACCCGAAGATGGCGCCGGGCCAATCGCAGCGCTGGTATCCCTGGCCCTATACCGAGGGGCTGACCATCGCCGAGGCGACACATGACATGACGCTTATGGTGACCGGCATCTACGGCAAGCCGATTCCAAATCAGCACGGCGCGCCGCTGCGCCTGATCACGCCGTGGAAATACGGCTTCAAATCGGTCAAGTCGATCAGCAAGATCAGCTTCGTCGCCGAGCGGCCGAAGACCTTCTGGGAGGGCCTGCAGGCCTCCGAATACGGCTTCTGGGCCAATGTGAACCCGGAAGTCTCGCATCCGCGCTGGAGCCAGGCGAGCGAGCAGGTGCTTGGCTCGCGCGACCGCAAGCCGACACTGCTGTTCAACGGCTATGCCGAGCAGGTGGCCGATCTCTACAAGGGCCTGGAGAAGGAGCGGCTCTGGGCCTGAGTCGGGATTCCCCCGCCACCAAGGTGTCGTCCCGGGCGCAGCGAAGCGTAGACCCGGGATCCATGCCTGAGCCTTTCCGAATAAAGTTCAGGCATGGGTCCCGGATCGGCGCGGCTTCGCCGCTTGTCCGGGACGACTAACGATGGAGGTGGCAGGAATCGGGTGCCCTACGGCGCGCCGCTGCGCTAGCGTGCAAGGCATGACAAGCTTCTGTCTCTTCACCACCGCGATCGGCTCCTGCGCTTTGGTCTGGCAGGGCGAGCGCATCATCGCGGCGCAATTGCCCGAGCGGGACGAGGATGCGGCTCGGCGGCGGTTGGGGCGGCGCTTTCCGGAAGGCGTCGAGGCCGAGCCGCCCGCTTTCGTCCGGCAGGCAATCGACGAGGTCGTCGCCCTGCTGGCCGGCGAGCAGCGCGACCTTTCGCATCTGCCGATCGACCTCTCGGCCATGCCGGAGTTCAACCGGCGCGTCTATGCGGTGGCGCTCTCGATACCGCCGGGCGAGACGCTGACCTATGGCGAGGTCGCGGCGCGGATCGGCGAGCCCGGCGCGGCGCGGGCCGTCGGCGTGGCGCTCGGCCAGAATCCGATCCCGATCATCGTGCCCTGCCATCGCGTGCTTGCGGCCGGCGGCAAGACCGGCGGCTTCTCGGCCGATGGCGGCGTCGAGACCAAGTTGAAGATCCTGACGATCGAGAAGGCGCGCACCAGCGCCGAGCCGTCGCTGTTCGGCAACCTGCCGCTGGAGGCGAGGCGCCGATAGATCGGGCCTCAGGCCGCCTGCTTCTCCGCCTTCGCGATCAGCCTGCCGATGCGGCGGACCATGTCCTTGCTGCCGAGCAGGGGAGCATGGCCTTGGCCCGGCGCGGTGAAGGTCTCGCAGCGCGGATGGCGCTGCCCCATCTCCTGCAGCGTCTTCTCCGCCAGCAGGTCGGAGTTCTCGCCGCGGATGGCGAGCAACGGGACATGGTTCAGCGCCGCGAAATAGGGCCATAGCTCGGGTAAAGGCGCTTCGAGGTCGAGTTCCTCCAGCGTCTTCAGCAGGCGCGGATCATAGTCCGGCACCAGCGCACCATTGCGCTCGGTCCAGGTCCGGCGCGCCATCGTCTCCCATTCCGCCTCGCCGAAGAGCGGGAACTGGTGATCCGACAGGCGTTTCAGGATCTCGGCGCCCTCGGCGAAGCTGCGCGGCGTCGGCAGCTTGCCGACATAGCCGCGGATGCGCAGCAGGCCCCGCGCGTCGATCACCGGCCCGACATCGTTGAGCACCGCGCCGCGGATCGCGGCTGGCCGTGCCGCCGCCAGTGCCATGGTCAGGAGCCCGCCACGGGAAGTGCCGACGAAGACGGCTTCCTCGACTCCGGTGGCGACGAGCAGCTGCATGAGATCGTCGAGTTCGACGCGGATGTCGTAGTCGCGCCAGTCCTTGGCGTAGTCGGAACGGCCGCGGCCGCGATAGTCGAGCGCCAGTACCCTCCGCCCATCTTCAGCCAGCGCCAGCGCGAGCTCATGGAAATCGGCGGAGGTGCGGGCGAGGCCCGGCAGGCAGACGATCGGCAGGTGCGGCGCCGCCTGGGGCCCATATTCACGGACATGCAGCTTCAGCCCGTCGCGTGCACTGATGAAGAGGGAACGGAAGCCGGTATCGGGATTCATGCGGGGACTCGGGGCGAAGGCAGGCACGTCGCACCTAACCATGGCCTTGCTGAAGGCGAAAGCCGAGCTGTGACCGAGACCCTTGCTGCAATTGATCGAGACCGGCGGTGCTCAGTCCCGCTTGCCGCCGCGCTTCAGATCGTAATCGATCATATAGGCGGTGCGCTGGTTGAGGCGCTGGCGGTAGACCTGCAGGTTCTCCATCACCCGCTGCACGTAATTGCGCGTCTCGGTGAAGGAGATGCGCTCGACCCAGTCGACGGCGTCGACCTCGGGGGTGCGCGGATCGCCATAGGCGGCGATCCACTTCTTCACATTGCCCGAGCCGGCATTATAGGCGGCGAAGGTCAGGATATAGGAGCCGCGCCAGTCGCCGAGCAGGTCGTTGAGATGCGCCGCGCCCATCTTCGCCGAATAGAGCGGGTCCCTGGTCAGCTTGTCGAGCTCGAAGGGCAACTGCGCCCGCCGCGCCGTCTCGCGCGCCGTCGCCGGCATCATCTGCATCAGGCCGAGCGCGCCGGCCTGCGAGACCGCGGCCGGATCGAAGGCGCTCTCCTGGCGGGCAATGGCGTGGACGATGGCGCGCTCCATCGGATCGCCGACTGAGGGGAATTCCGGCACGCCGAAGGTCGGGAAGGCGGCTTCGTCGAGCGGAAAGCCACGCTGCAGCGAAATCTTGCCGATGGTCAGCAGCGTCTTGGCGTCGCCGCGCTGGCGGGCGATGTCGGCGATCGCCTCGAGCGCGGCGGCATCGTGCAGGCGCTGCGACAGGTCGATCAGCAATTGCCCGGCGAGATCGGGCGCTTCGATCGCATAGAGCAGCTTCGCCGCCTTGAAACCGGGCAGATGCGCCAGCGGCGCCGCGGTGGTGCGCCGCACCGGCAGGTCGGCGAGGCCGAGCCGGGCGCGGGCGAGCTGGCCGTAATAGGCGACCGGGTGTTCGGCAGCGCGGGTGTAGAACGCCTTCGCTTCGTCGGTCTTGCTCAGGGCATCGGCGGCACGGCCCTGCCAATAGGCGGCGCGCGCCACCGAGATCGGCGTCTCCGCGATCTTGGCGGCTTCAGCGAAATGCTTGGCCGCCCGCTCGGCGTCCTTCTCGAAGCGCAGGGCGATCCAGCCGGCATGCCATTCGGCGTCGATGCGTTCGGCCGTGTCCTCGGCGCCGTGACCGGCGGCGACCGCATAGGCGCCCTTGGCGTCGCCGTCGTCGAGCAGCTTGCGGGCGATCAACCGGCGCTCTTCCCACCAGCCGTCGCCATCGCCGAGCACGGCCGGATCACGCGGCACCTCGGCGATCGCCTTGGCGGCATCGGCCGGCTTGCCGGAACGGCGCGCCTGCTGCGCCTGCAGGAAGGCGAAGGAGATGTCCTTCTTCAGGGCGGCCGGCACGGCGTCGATCTGCTTCTGCGCGATCGGCCCCTTGGCCTTGGCGCTGGCGAGCCGGACCTTGGCGAGGGCGACATAGTCCTGCGAGACGCGGGCGGCATTGCGCAGCGCCTCCTCGCTCTTCCCGGCGAAGAGATAGCGCTCGGTGCGCAGGCGATGATCGGCGACGGTGAGCTTGTCGCCGAAAGTGTCGAGCACGATCTTCTCGAGCCCGGCGCCGAGATGGTCCTTGAGCCAGGTCCGGCGGGCGAGAGCCAGCGCCTGGTCCTGCTTGCCTTCGGCCGCCAGCGCGCGCGCAAGCGCGACCCGCCCGGCCGGGCTGATCGGTTCGCGGCCATGGAAAAAGGCGCGCACGATCTCAGGGCTGCGCCGGTCGGTGACCAGCGCCGCCTCGGCGCGCCGGCGGAACGGCGTCGTGCCCGGATAGTTCGGGAAGGCGTCGAGGAACTCGGCGATGCGCTCGAAACTGACGACATTGGCGAGGCTGCGCAGCGCCACCCATTCCAGCATGCCACGCACAGCCTTGTCGTCGATGCCGCGGGCGATGGCGTCGCCGTCCTCCAGCTTGCCGGCGCGATAGGCCGCGACCGCCTTCTTCAACGGTTCGAGGTCGATGCGCTCCGGCGGCTGGGCGATCTCGGAGGGCGGCACGCGCGGCGCGGCCGGCTCGGTCTGCGGGGCGAGCGAGGCGGTCGTGCCGACATCGACGCTTGTGCTGGCGCTGGTATCGACACGCGCCAGGCGCTCGATCTGCAAGGGATGCGAGCCGTCAGGGCCCGCTGAGCAGGGACCAACAGCCACCAGAATGAGCGTCAGGCCGGCTCCGAAGAACCGTCGGCCCGGCGATAGTGCCATATGAGGCATCCCCCCAAGCAAGCCGGATCGTAGCAGTAGGCCATGCTCCCGCAGGGAGCTTTACGAAGTCCTAACTATGCGGCCACGATTTTTGATGGGTTGCCGGCTTTGCGGACTGCAGCTGAAAGGCTATGTCTGTCGCCCGTTTCACGCCGAACTTTGTCGTTTTCAGGACCGTCCATGACCAAGCATGCGCCACTCACCGGTTCGATGCCCGCGCTGGTGACGCCGTTCAAGGGCGGCAAGATCGACGAGGCGACGTTGCGCGCCCTGGTCGATTGGCAGATCGAGAGCGGCTCGACGGCGCTGGTCCCGGTCGGCACCACCGGCGAGAGCCCGACGCTCAGCCATGACGAGCACGGCCGCGTCACCGAGATCGTGCTCGACCAGGCGAAGGGCAGGGTGCCGGTCATCGCCGGCGCCGGCTCGAACAACACCACCGAGGCGATCTCGCTGGCCAGGCACGCCGAGAAGGCCGGCGCCCATGCCGTGCTCGTTGTCACGCCCTACTACAACAAGCCGACGCAAGAAGGCATGTACCAGCACTTCAAGGCGGTGAACGATGCGATCGGCATCCCGATCATCATCTACAACATCCCACCGCGCTCGGTGGTCGACATGTCGGTCGAGACCATGGCGCGGCTCTATGAGCTCAAGAACATCGCCGGTGTGAAGGACGCGACCGCCAATCTCGCCCGCGTCTCGCAGCAGCGCCATGTGCTGGGCCCCGACTTCATCCAGCTCTCGGGCGAGGACATGACAGCGCTGGCCTATATGGCTGCCGGCGGCCATGGCTGCATCTCGGTCGTCGCGAATGTCGCGCCCAAGCTCTGCGCCGACCTGATGGCCTGCGCACTCAAGGGCGACTATGCCGGCGCCCTCAAGATCCAGGACCGGCTGGTGCCGCTGCACGATGCCATCTTCAAGGAGCCGGGCCTCGCTGGCGCCAAGCACGGTTTGAAGCGCCTCGGCCGGATCGAGGAAGAGGTCCGCCTGCCGCTGATGCCGGTGACGCCGGCGACCGGCGAAGTCATCCGCAGTGCCATGGTTCACGCCGGCCTGCTGAATGCTTAAGTGAGGTAGCCGGCAACGCCGACTACCGGAGTGTTTCGATGAGTAAGCCTGATCCAGAGCGCTACAAGCTTGCGGCCGACAACCGCAAGGCGCGCTACAGCTATGCCATCACCGAGACGCTTGAAGCCGGCATCGCCCTGCAGGGCACCGAGATCAAGTCGCTGCGCGGCGGAAAGGCGACGATCGGCGAGAGCTATGCCGGACCGATGGGCAACGAGCTCTTCCTGTTCAACGCCCATATCCCGGAATATCTCGAAGCCAACCGCTTCAACCACGATGTCCGCCGGCCGCGGAAGCTCCTGCTGCATCGCCGCCAGATCAACAAGCTGATGGGCGCGATCCAGCGCGAGGGCTTCACCGTCATCCCGCTCAAGGTCTATTTCAACGACAAGGGGCGGGCGAAGGTCGAGCTCGGCCTCGGCAAGGGCAAGAAGCTGCACGACAAGCGCGAGACCGAGAAGACGCGCGACTGGAACCGCGACAAGGCTCGCATCCTGAAGACGGGCGGGTAGAGCATTTTCGAGCGAAGCGGACACCGGTTCGCGTGAAGAAAATGCGATAAGGCAAAGAACTGGAGCATTTCGCGGTCTAGAGAGACGCGGAAATGCTCCAGGGCGCCGGAGGTGGCGCTATCCAGCGTGCTCATTGGGCTCGACGAAGCCGCCCTCCGGAGCCGGGTGGGGGAGCGACCAGCCGAAATAGACCTCCACCTCGACGATCTTGCCGTCTCGGATCGTCAGGATCTCGGTATTGCGGAAGCCCTTGCCGTCGATGGCTTCGCCTTCATAGGTCACGAAGACGGTCTCGCCGATCGGGATGAGCTGCTTGAACGTGCAGGCGCGGATGCGCTCGCTATTCGGCCAGCAGCGCTCGAAATAGGTCTCGCGGTCGAGCCGATTGTCGAGCGGGCTGGTGAAATGGAAATCCTCGGCGATGAGAGTTTCGAGCGCAGCCCGGTCCTTGTCGACATAGGCTCGGTAACAGGCGCGCGCGATGTCGCTGGCGTCGTTCGGCATGATGCACCCCCCGGCTCTCCCGTTGCAGCCGTAACGGGAAAAGCCGGGAGATGTTCCGTATGGTCAGCCCATCGCCTTCTTGAAGTTCTCGTTCGCCTTGTCCCAGTTCACCGTCTTCCACCAGGCCGCCAGATATTCCGGCCGGCGGTTCTGGTACTTCAGGTAATAGGCATGCTCCCAGACATCGACGCCGAGCACTGGCTTGGCACCTAGTTCCAGCGGAGTGTCCTGGTTCGCGGTCGAGATGATCGCCAGCTTCTTGTCCTTGTCGACGACGAGCCAGGCCCAGCCCGAGCCGAAGCGCGTCGCGCCGGCCTGGTTGACCTTCTGCACCAGCTCGAGCATCGAGCCGAAGGCGCCGTCGATCGCGCTCTTCAGCTCGGTGCCGGGCTGTTGCGCCCCGCCCGGCGTCATCAGCTCCCAGAAGAAGCTGTGGTTCCAGTGGCCGCCGACATTGTTGCGCACCGCGGTGCGGACGTTGTCGGGGGCAGCGCTGAGATCGGCGAGCACCGTTTCGATCGGCGTGGTCTTCAACGCTTCCCATTGGCCGGCGGCGGCATTGGCGCCGTTCACATAGGCCTGGTGATGCAAGGAGTGGTGGATGCGCATGGTCTGCGCATCGATGACCGGTTCCAGCGCCTCATAGGCGTAACTCAGCTTCGGCAGGGTGAAGACCGGCGGTGGTGCGGCCGGAGCCGGCGCTGGTGCCGCCTGCGCCAGGACCAGCGCCGGGCGGGCGATCACGAAGGCGGAGCCGGCCACAAGGCCGGTGAGAAAGCTGCGGCGTTCCAAGGCGTGCCCTCCGGGTGTCGTTGCGGAAGCAGAGCTTGCGCGAGCCGCGGTCGCGGTCAAGTGCCGTCGACGTCGCCAGGTGCCCATTCGCTGACAACGCGGAAGAGAAGGGGAGGTTCAGCTTTCGATAGGCTCGTCGCCCTGGCGGATGCCATAGCGGCGCTCCAGCCCGGGATTGCCCTGCGCCGGGGCGCGCGCGGCGCGCTCGGCCGGATCGCGCCCGACCTTCTGCATCAGGCTGGCGAGCTCGACGAACTCGTCGCATTGCCGGCGCAGATCGTCGGCGACCATCGGTGGGTTGGTGTTGATGGTCGAGACGACAGAGACCTTGACGCCCTTGCGCTGCACCGCCTCGACCAGCGGCCGGAAATCGCCGTCGCCGGAGAACAGGTAGATGTGGTCGAGATGCGGGGCGAGCTCGAGCATCTCGATGGCGAGCTCGATGTCCATATTGCCCTTGACGCGCCGGCGGCCTGTCGCGTCGGTGAACTCCTTCGCCGCCTTGGTGATGACCCGGTAGCCATTATAGTCGAGCCAATCGACCAGCGGCCGGATCGAAGTGTATTCCTCACTTTCTACCAATGTCGTGAAGTAAAAGGCTCGGATGAGATTGCCGCGGCCCTGGAATTCCTTGAGCAGACGGCGATAGTCCATGTCGAAGCCAAGCTGCTTCGACGTCGCATAGAGATTTGCTCCGTCGATGAAGAGCGCGATGCGCGGTTCACCTGCCATGTAATGGCTCCTGACTTAAATACGGTCGATCAATAAGAATCGATACGGATCAAGGTTGAATAATGTCAGGCTGACGCTCTAAATCGAGCGGTCCTTCGGCGTTTATGTGGTGAATGTGGCGTACCGCGCAAGATTGCCAGTGAATTTTACCATTTTCGCGTGCGATCGTCGCAATATTCAGCTTTTCGGAAAGTCCAGTCCCATCTCGCGATAGCGCTCCGGATCGTCGCTCCAATTCTCGCGGACCTTGACGAAAAGGAAGAGGTGCACCTTCGCCTCGGCCGCTTCGGCGATCTCGACGCGCGCCTTCTGGCCGATCGCCTTGATCGTCTGACCGCCTTCGCCGAGCACGATCTTCCGCTGGCCTTCGCGCTCGACATAGATCGTCTGCTCGATCCTGACCGAGCCGTCCGGGCGTTGCTGCCAGCTCTCGGTCTCGACGGTCGAGCGGTAGGGCAATTCGTCGTGCAGCCGCTCGAAGATCTTCTCGCGGGTGATCTCGGCGGCGAGGAAGCGCAGCGGCGCATCGGAGATCTGGTCTTCCGGATAGAGCCAGGGGCCGGGTTTCATCCGTGTTTCGAGCCAGCCAAGGATGTCCTTCACGCCATATCCGGTCAGCGCCGCGACCATGAAGGTCGCCTCGAACTTGGCCTGCTCATTTACTGCCGCGGTGATGGTGAGCAGCTTCTCCTTCGGGATCGTGTCGATCTTGTTGAGGATCAGGAATTTCGGCTGCCTGAGCTCGGAGAGCTTCTCCAGCAGCGCGGTGTTCTCCTCATGGTCGAAGCGGCCGACATCGATCAGCACGCCGATCAGATCGGCATCGGTCGCCCCGCCCCAGGCGCTGGTCACCATGGCGCGGTCGAGCCGGCGCTTGGGCGCGAAAATGCCGGGCGTGTCGACGAAGATGATCTGCGTCGGGCCGGAGAGGGCGATGCCGCGCACCTGCGTGCGCGTCGTCTGCACCTTGCGCGAGACGATCGAGATCTTGGCGCCGACGAGCTGGTTCAGCAATGTCGACTTGCCGGCATTGGGCGCGCCGATCAGCGCGACGAAGCCGCAGCGGGTCTGCTGGTCGTTCTCAGCCATGGTCCGCCTCCGCCCCTTCGTTCCACAATCCCTGCCGACGCAGGAAGGCTTCGGCCGCCGCCTGCTCGGCCAGCCGCTTAGAGCGCCCTTCCGCCTCCGCTTCGACCAATGAGCCTATCCGCACCGCGATACGGAAGATCGGTGCGTGGTCGGGACCGGAGCGGCCGCGTTCGGCATAGGTCGGGGTCGGGTGGCCCTGGCCCTGTGCCCATTCCTGCAGCGCTGTCTTGGCGTCGCGCAGGGGCGTCACCGGCGTCAGCAGCCGCTCGCCGAAGCCGGCCTCGACCAGCTTCCGCGCGGCATCGTAGCCGCCGTCGATGAAGACGGCGCCGATGATCGCCTCGCAGGCATCGGCCAGGATCGCCTTGTTCTTGCGCGCGCCCGAGAGGATCTCGCCCTCGCCGAGCCGCAAATGCGGGCCGACGTCCCAGGCGCTCGCCACCGCCGCACAGGTCTCCTTGCGCACGAGGTCGGCGAGGCGGCGCGACATGTCGCCTTCCTCGGCCTGCGGATAGGTGGTGAACAGCATGTCGGCGACCGACAGGCCGAGCACGCGATCGCCCAGGAATTCGAGCCGCTGATAGCTTGCGAGCCGGCGCGGATCGGCGCTCATATGGGTGAGCGCCGTCTCCAGCAGGGTCCGGTCGCGGAAGCGATGGCCGAGCCTGTCCTCGAGCCGCGAGAGCTCGGGCAGCTTGCGGCCGCTATCGGTCGTCTTGCTCACTTGATGGTCGAGAACATGCGGTTCCAGCGCACCGTCCAGGGCCATTCCCAGATGCGCCAGGCCGACGCGCCCTCGTCGATCGAGAAGAAGATGATCTCGGCGCGGCCGACGAAGTTCTCGAACGGCACGTAGCCGACGCTGCGGTCACGCGAGTCGAGCGAGTTGTCGCGGTTGTCGCCCATCATGAAGAAGTGACCGGCGGGCACGGTGAAGACCGGCGTGTTGTCGAAGGTACCGGTATCGCCCTCGCGCTCGATAATGCTGTGGCTGACCCCGTTCGGCAGGGTCTCGCGATACTGGATCACCGGGCTGGAGCGGCCCCAGGCGTCGGTGGTGACGAAATCGGCGATGCGCTCGCGCTTCACCGGCTGGTTGTTGATGTGCAGGATGCCGTCGATCATTTGGATCTTGTCGCCCGGCAGGCCGATGACGCGCTTGATGTAGTCGGTCGAGCCGTCGCTCGGCAGCTTGAACACCGCGATGTCGCCGCGCTTTGGCTCGGCAGCCCAGACACGGCCCTGGAACAGCGGCGGGCTGAACGGCATCGAATGCTTCGAATAGCCGTAGGTGTATTTCGAGACGAAGAGATAGTCGCCGATCAGCAGCGTCGGGATCAGCGAGCCCGAGGGAATGTTGAAGGGCTGGAACAGCAGCGTCCGGATCACCAGGGCGATCAGCAGCGCCTGCACGACGACCTTGACGGTCTCGAGGATGCCGCCTTCGTCCTTGGTCTTGCTTTTGATCTCGGCGTCGTTGGCCACACGGGCCTCCTGCTGGCTACGGTTCGAGTGCGCGGTCTAGAGCATGTCAGGGCAAAGTGGAAACCACTTTTGCGAGGCCGGCCCGTGCTGCCGGAGCGTCACGGCAACAATATGGTGGCGCAGCCGATCATTGCACCGTCGCCGCCGCGGCAGCCGCGCCATGCGCCGGCTGCAACTGTTCCGCCCTGATCCGCGGCAGGGCGTGCGGGTATTCGCGCTGCAGGAAGGCGACGAGCTGCTCGCGCACCTCGCAGCGCAGGTCGAACACCTTGGGCGAGGTACCGGCACTGACGAGGATGCGCACCTCCATGGTCGACTGCTTGAAATCGGTGATCTGGACGTTGACGACGCGCCGGTCCCACAGCCTGGAAGCCGCGGCGATCTCCTCGACCTTGCGACGCACCGCCGGGATCGGCGTCGCATAGTCGAGATAGATCATCACCGTGCCGATCAGCGCCGAATCGTCGCGTGTCCAGTTCTGGAACGGCTTCTCCATGAAATAGGACAAGGGCAGGATCAGCCGGCGCCAGTCCCAGAGGCGGATCACGACATAGGTCGAGGTGATCTCCTCGACATTGCCCCACTCGCCCTCGATCAGCACGGCGTCGTCGATCCGGATCGGCTGCGTCACGGCAAGCTGGATGCCGGCGAAGACGTTCTTCAGTACTGGCTGCAAGGCGAGGCCGACGACGATGCCGGCGGCGCCCGCCGAGGCGAGCAGGCTGACGCCGTACTGCCTGACGCCGTCGAAGGTCATCAGCATCGCCGAGACGGCGACCATGACGACCAGGATTTCGGCGATGCGGCGCAGGATCTTCGTCTGCGTGACGTGCTTGCGCGCCAGGAGATTGTCCTCGGCATCGAGTTTGAAGCGGCGCAGATAGACGGTCGTCCAGATGTGCAGCGCGGTCTTGGCGATCCAGGCCACGAGCGCGACGAAGCAGATCAGCAGCACGTGCCGGATCAGTGTCGCCTGCGTTTGCGAGAGCGGCGCGATCGAGGCGGCGAAGGACAGCGCCAGCGTGATCACCGTGAAGCGCGCCGGGCCGAAGGTGCGCGACACCAGCGAGCGCCAGAACAGGTCCCAGCTCGCGACGATGCGAGTCATGATCTCATAGGCGATCCGATGGAGCGTCAGGGCCAGGGCGAAAGCGAGCGCGAACAGGGCGAGGCTGATGCTCCAGGCCGGCAGCCAGGACAGCCGGGCCTCGATGCCCTGCGGGATTTCGTCGAATGTCATTCCATCTCCGCTGATCCAGGGCGGCCGCTCGTGCTGCAACGCATCAAGCCGTCAAAGGATGCAGTACACGCTGAGCGCGTGGCGTTCAGGCGGAGTTTGCAGCCTTGGGTCGCGATTTCCGGCGATTGACGCTAGGTCGGCTCGCGATCACAGTCCTGTGATCGCAACCAAAGGGCGAATCGACATGAGCACGAAGAAGTATGTCGCGGAAGCCATCGGGACTTTCTGGTTGACCTTCGCCGGCTGTGGCAGCGCCGTCATCGCTGCCGGCTTTCCGCAGGTCGGCATCGGCCTGCTCGGCGTCTCGCTCGCCTTCGGCCTGACCGTCGTCACCATGGCCTATGCGATCGGTCACATCTCCGGTTGCCATCTCAATCCGGCCGTCACCATCGGTCTTGCGGCGGGCGGACGTTTCCCGGCTGGGCAGGTCGTCCCTTACATCGTCGCCCAGGTCGTCGGCGCGATCATCGCCGCGACAGTGCTCTATTGCATCGCGGTCGGGGCGCCCGGCTTCGATCTCGCCAAGGGCTTCGCCTCCAATGGCTTCGGCGAGCATTCGCCTGGCAAATACGGGCTGGCCTCGGCCTTCCTGACCGAAGTCGTGATGACCATGATGTTCCTGTTCATCATCATGGGCGCGACGCATGGCAAGGCGCCGGCCGGCTTCGCTCCGCTCGCCATCGGCCTCGGGCTCGCTTTGATCCACCTGGTCAGCATTCCGGTGACCAACACCTCGGTCAATCCGGCGCGCTCGACCGGGCCGGCGCTCTTCGTCGGTGGCTGGGCGCTGCAGCAGCTCTGGCTGTTCTGGCTGGCGCCGATCATCGGCGGCGCGCTCGGCGGCGTGGTCTATCGCTGGCTGAGCGAGGAGCCGCGGGGCGAGGTCACCGGCGTCACGCCGGCCCCGGCCGAATAAGGACGAATGCGTCCGAGGTCAGGCCGGGATCGGCCTGGCCTCGATCACCACGAAGGCCTGCGCCAGGGGCGGGTCGTCGGTCAGCGAGACATGCACGACCGCTTCATGGCCGGGCGGCAGCATATCGGCCAGACGTGCCGCTGCACCGCCCGTCAGCCGCATGGTCGGCCGCCCACTCGGCAGGTTCACCACCTCCATGTCGCGCCAGAACACGCCCGAGCGGATGCCGGTGCCGAGCGCCTTCGAGCAGGCCTCCTTGGCGGCGAAGCGGCGGGCATAGGACGCCGCGCGCGTGGCGCGGCGATCGGATTTCGCCTGCTCGCCTTGCGTGAAGATGCGCTGGGTGAAACGCTCGCCGAAGCGGGCGAGCGAATTCTCGATGCGGCGGATGTCGCAGAGATCGGAGCCGATGCCGAGGATCATCCGGCCGGTTTAGCTGGCCGCTCGTCCCTCGTCCATCGCCCGCCGCATCACGGCGATCGTGGTCTCCAGCCCGACGAAGATCGCTTCGCCGATCAGGAAATGCCCGATGTTGAACTCGACGAAGTCGGCAACGCCGGCGAGCTTGCGCGCCGTATCGTAGTCGAGGCCGTGGCCGGCATGAACCTCGAGGCCGAGCGAGGCGGCGAAGGCCGCGCCTTTGGCGAGCCGCTGGAATTCGGCCTCGGCTTTGTCACCATGGCCGTCGGCGACGGCATGGCACCAGGTGCCGGTATGGAGTTCGACCACGGGAGCGCCGAGCTTCGCTGCCATCGCGATTGGCGCCTCATCGGCCTCGATGAACAGCGAGACGCGGCTGCCGGCGGCCTTCAGCCGTGCGATCGGCGCCGCCAGCGCATCCGCCTGGCCGACCACGTCGAGCCCGCCCTCGGTGGTGCGCTCCTCGCGCTTCTCCGGGACCAGGCAGGCGGCATGGGGCTTCAGCTTTTCGGCGAGAGCGATCATCTCCGCCGTCGCGGCCATCTCGAAATTGAGCGGCTTGGAGAGCTCGCTCGCGAGCCTGGCCACGTCGGCGTCGCGGATATGGCGCCGGTCCTCGCGCAGATGAGCGGTGATCCCGTCGGCGCCGGCAGCGATGGCGAGATGCGCGGCGCGCACCGGATCGGGCAGGGCGCCGCCGCGCGCGTTCCGCACGGTCGCGACATGGTCGATGTTCACGCCCAGGCGCAAGCGGTTCTTGGTCATCGTCACCCCCTCCGTTGTTCGCCGTCTACGCCCGGCGCCGCCAGGGTTCAAGGCAAGGGATGTGATCGACGCCGTCAGCATCCTTGATCGATGCCTGCTCGTATTGCGTGTGTTAAATGGAAAGATCGCGAAATTCGCGGCGTGGCAGTTGTTAAGCCCCGAAAACTAGCCTCGGCGCGCTTCCGGAGATGTTTCAGTATCGCCATGCAGCTTCCCGCCGATCATCGCCAATTCGAGAGCGAGGTCACGCCCGACCGGCGTGATGCCAGCCGCGCGGTCGATCGTGCGCTCGGTCGCGTGATCGCCTGTTCGGGCTCGCGCGCCACCATCGCGGTGAGCGCCCCCGATGCTGCGCTTGTCGGCAATGAGGGCTATGCTATCGGCCGCCTGCTTTCGATCAACCTCGGTACCAGCCGCATCGTCGGGCTGGTCTACGAGATGCGCGCGCTGGATCCGGCCTGGGACGAGGCTGGATCCAACACCATCGCAGTCGAGGTCGAGCTTCTCGGAGAGGTCGTCGATGGCAAGAACGGGACGGCGCGCTTCGACAGCGGCATCACCAATTATCCGCCGATCGGCGCGCTGGCCCATCGCATCCGCTCGCGCGACTTGGAGCACATCCACGATCTCGGCGAGCGAAAGGGCGTCGTCCTCGGCTCGCTGACCCAGGATGCGGCTGTCGCTGCGAGTGTCGATATCGAACGCCTGCTCTCGCGCCATTTCGCTGTGCTCGGCACGACCGGCGTCGGCAAGTCGAGCGCCGTCGCGCTGATCCTGCGCAAGGCGCTCGAGGCGAAGCCCAATCTTCGGATCCTGATCCTGGATCCGCACAACGAATACGCCCACGCCTTCCCTGATAACTCGATGCGGGTCGATGCCGGCACGCTCGACCTGCCGTTCTGGTTGTTCCGCTTCGAGGAATTCGCCGACATCGTCTTCCGCGGCCGCTCGCCGCTCGAGGATGAGGCCGAGATCCTGCGCGAGGTCATCGCGACCGCCCGCGCCCGCTACCGCAATGTCTCGCCGCAGGATATGGCGCGCGATCTCGGCAGCAGCGTGCTGAAGCGGCCGCTCGATCTCGGCGTGCGCCGACCGGGCGAAACCAGCGGAACGGCCGAGCTCGCAGCGCCATATCGCATGGCCGACCTTTTCACCGCGATCGACGAGCTGATCGGCCTGCACGAGTTGCGTTATCCCCGGGCGACGTTGCGCGCGCTGAGGGTCAGGCTCGAAACGCTCCATACCGATCCGCGCTACGGCTTCCTCTTCGCCCATGCCAACAGCATGGAGACGATCGCGCCGGTGATCAGCCAGATCTTCCGCGTCCCGCATCGGGGCCGGCCGGTCACCGTCTTCCAGCTCGCCGGGCTGCCATCGGAGGTGGTCAACGCCGTCGCGTCCGGTCTGGCGCGGCTCGCCTTCGACCTCGCCATGGTGAGCCGTGGTGGCTACGAGATCCTGCTGCTTTGTGAGGAGGCGCATCGCTATGTGCCTCAGGATCAGGCGCTGGGTTTTGCGCCGACGCGCCAGGCCATTGCCCGCATCGCCAAGGAAGGGCGCAAATACGGCGCCTATCTCGGCGTGGTGACGCAGCGCCCCGGTGAACTCGATCCGACCGTCCTGTCGCAATGCTCGACCGTCTTTGCCATGCGTCTCGGCAATGAGCGCGATCAGCAGATCATCCGCGCGGCGATCGCCGATGCCTCCGCCAGCACCGTCGCCTTCCTCTCCTCGATCGGCAACCGCGAGGCGATCGCCTTCGGCGAGGCGGTGGCGACGACGATGCGGATGCGCTTCCTGGAACAGCGGCCGGAGGAGCTCCCCGCCATGGCCGGTCTTGGGCCGGCGCAGGCCGAGCAGCGCGAGCCTTTGGTCGAGGACCTCGTTGCCCGCATGAAAGGGCTCTGAGGGGCGAGTCTCCCCGCTCAACCTGGCCGCTTGATCGCATCGTCGTCGAGGTCCGGTCAGGCGATCGCAGGCTCACGCTCGGTGATGACGAGGGCGTCTTGCGCCAATTCCGCGACCAGTGCGTCGACGGCGGTCTCGGCCGCCGAGATCGATGCCTGCAGCCGTTCATCGGCGAACTCGTCATATTCGATGGCGACTGACTTCACCTCGGTCAGGCCGAGATAGGCCAATGGTACCGAGAGGCCGCGCTCGACCAGGTTGATGGCCTCCAGCCGGCCGCCGGCGCCATAGCCATAGTCGCCGCGTGAGGAGAGGATGACCAGGCGCTTGCCCGCCGGCAGCATCGGCCAGTAGGGCTCGCCCTGTCGGCTTCGGTCGAAACCGAAGGTGACGCCGACGCGCACGACATTGTCGACCCAGGCCTTGAGCTGGGCCGGGAGGCCGAAATTGTACATCGGTGCGCCGATCACGATCAGGTCGGCACGCAGAAGCTCTTCGACCAGGGCGTCGCTCTCGGCGAGCCGGGCCCGCGCCGCCTCGTCCCGGCGTTCGGGCCGGGTGAAGGCGGCTGCGATCCAGTCGCCGCTGACCGGCGAGGGCGACTGCCGCCCGACATCGCGATAGGTGACGCTGTCCTGCGGTCGCATGGCTTGCCAGCGCTCGATGAAGCGGCTGGTCAGGCGGCGCGTATGCGATCCGCGCTGGTCGACACCGGAGATGCCGGGACGCGCGCTGGCATCGATCTGGAGGATGTGGAGGGGCTGCATAACGATCTCCATGAAACCGAGTAGCTCATGCGAAGCTCTCGCTTTCCTTGAGATAGGTCGCTATCTGCCGTAGCAGCAAAGGCGAATTTCTCAGCCAATAGATGAGGTAGTTTCATCTATGACCAATCGCAAGCTTCCGCCGCTGGCAGCGCTCCGTGCTTTCGAAGCGGCGGCGCGGCATCTGAGCTTCCAGAAGGCCGCCGCCGAATTGGCCGTGACACCGACGGCGATCAGCCACCAACTTCGGCTGCTGGAGGCGACGCTCGGCCTAGCCCTGTTCGAGCGGCAGGTGAGGCGGGTCTCGCTGACGCAGGCCGGCGCGCATCTCTATCCGGTGCTCAGGGAGGGGCTCGACAATTTTGCGCGCGCCATCGCCGAGCTGTCTCCGCAGCCGCGGCGCAGCGCGGTGACGATCAGCGCGACCACGCTCTTCACCGCCCGCCGCCTGATTCCGGCGCTGGGGCTCTTCCAAAAGCAATGGCCACAATACGCCTTGCGGCTGCATGCCTCGGATGATGCCGTCGATCTGTCGGGCGGTGCGGCCGACATCGCCGTGCGCTACGGTGCGGGTCCGTTTCCTGGCCTCGTCTCAGAGATCCTGTGCCAGGACCGCTTCGGCGTCGTCTGCAGCCCTGCGCTCGGTCTCCGCGATGCTGCCGATCTCGTTACCGCGACGCTGATCCACTCGGAATGGCGGCGCCGGGACATGCAGCCCGACTGGCGTCGTTGGCAGGTTCTCGCGCAGGTGCCGGGGCTGAATGTCGACGCCGGCCTGCACATCACCGACGAAAGCCACGCCATCCAGGCGGCGGTCGCCGGGCAGGGCGTCGTCATTACCAGCCTGTTCCTGGTCGAGGACGAGCTGTCGCGTGGCGTGCTCGTCCACCCGTTCGGCCCGGTCATCGAGGGACACGACTATCATCTGGTCGCGAGCGAGGAGAACATGGCCAGCGCCGATGTCGAGGCCGTCCGGCAATGGCTGAAGGCGGTGGCAGTGCCGTGATCCAGGCAGCCGCCGGCAAGCCGGTTCAAAACCTTGCATCCGCGCGCTTCAGCCTGTATGAGCCCCGTTCAACCTTTCCATCGTATCGCGCAAGATCAGAAGGAGCCGCGAATGGCTCGCGTCACCGTTGAGGATTGCATCGACAAGGTCGAGAACCGCTTCGAGCTGGTTCTGCTCGCGAGCCATCGCGCCCGCATGATCGCCTCGGGCTCCTCGATCCTCGTCCAGCGCGACAACGACAAGAACCCGGTCGTCGCCCTGCGCGAGATCGCCGATGAGAAGCTCACCCCCGAGGATCTCAAGGAAGATCTGATCCATTCGCTGCAGAAGCATGTCGAGGTCGACGAGCCCGAGCCCGACACCGTGCCGCTGCTGACCTCGCCGGCCCAGGCCGCTACCCCGGATTCCGAGATCCAGTTCGACCGGATGAGCGAGGAAGACCTGCTGCGCGGCCTCGACGGCCTCGTTCCGCCGACCGAGAGCGCCGACGACGAGGACTGAGCTGTCGGAAAGCGTTGACGATATCTGCTAAAGCCCGGCCCCGCCGGGCTTTTTTCATGCCCGTCCTGTGCGAATTCGCCTTGCCGTGCGCGGCCGCCATCGTCGATATTGAAACGAATCCAGCTGAACTGAGCGGTGGAGTTGCGCCCGCATGGGCATGATGCGGCAATATGAGCTTGTCGACCGGGTCAAGCGCTACAACCCGAATACCGACGAGGAGCTGCTCAACCGCGCCTATGTCTACGCGATGCGCGCGCATGGCACGCAGAAGCGCGCCTCCGGCGATCCGTTCTTCGCCCATCCGCTCGAAGTCGCGGCGATCCTCACCGAGCTCAAGCTCGACGACGCCACCATCGTCGCCGCCGTCCTGCACGATACCGTCGAGGACACCGAGGCGACGCTGGAGGAGATCGAGACCCTGTTCGGGCCCGATATCCGCCGCCTCGTCGACGGCCTCACCAAGATCAAGAAGCTCGACCTCGTCTCGAAGAAGGCGGCGCAGGGCGAGAATTTCCGTAAGCTCCTGCTCGCCATCGTCGACGACATCCGCGTGCTCCTGGTGAAGCTCGCCGACCGGCTGCACAACATGCGCACGCTGCACTATGTGCCGCCGGAGAAGCGCCTGCGCATCGCCGAGGAGACGATCGAGATCTATGCCCCGCTCGCTGGCCGCATGGGCATGCAGGAATTGCGCGAGGAGCTCGAGGAACTCGCCTTCCGCCATATCAAGCCGCAGGCGCACGAAACCATCACCAAGCGGCTGGAGGAGGTGACTCAGCGCGAGGGCAAGGTCATCGGCGAGATCGAGAGCGATCTCAAGGCCAAGCTGGCCGAGCGCGGCATCGAGGCGCAGGTCTATGGCCGGCGCAAGCGGCCCTATTCGATCTGGAAGAAGATGGAGCGCAAATCCGTCTCCTTCGAGCAGCTCTCCGATATTTTCGGTTTCCGCGTCATCGTCGACAAGCCGGAGGACTGCTACCGCGTGCTCGGCATCGTCCATATGACCTGGCCGATGGTGCCCGGGCGCTACAAGGACTACATCTCGACGCCGAAGCAGAACGACTACCGCTCGCTGCACACCACCGTCGTCGGCCCCGGTCGCCAGCGCGTCGAATTGCAGATCCGTACCGACGGGATGGACCGCGTCGCCGAATTCGGCATCGCCGCCCATGCCCGCTACAAGGATGGCCGCACCGCCGGTGTCGTCGCCGCAGCCGATGAGAGCCGCGCCTATCAATGGCTTCGCCGCACCGTCGACCTGCTGGCTGAAGGCGACAATCCCGAGGAGTTCCTCGAGCACACCAAGCTCGAGCTCTTCCACGACCAGGTCTTCTGCTTCACGCCGAAGGGCCGGCTGATCGCCCTGCCGCGCGGGGCGACGCCGATCGATTTCGCCTATGCCGTCCATACCGATGTCGGCAACACCGCCGTCGGCGCCAAGATCAACGGCCGGATCGCCCCGCTGCTGACCGAGCTCCAGAACGGCGACGAGGTCGAGATCACCCGCGCCGAAGGCCAGGCCCCGCCGGCCGCCTGGGAATCGCTGGTGGTGACCGGCAAGGCGCGCGCGGCCATCCGCCGCGCCACCCGCGTCGCGGTGCGCCGGCAATATGCCGGCCTCGGCCGGCAGATTCTGGAACGCGCCTTCATGCGGGCCGAACGCCCGTTCTCCGACGACAAGCTCAAGGCCGCGCTGAAGCGGCTCGCACGCACCGCCGTAGACGATGTGCTCGCGGCCGTCGGGCGCGGCGAGATGTTCTCCGGCGACGTGGTCCGGGCGGTCTATCCCGATCTCGAGCCGGAGAAGCGCGCGACGGGCGGAGAGGCGAAGACGCCACCACCCGGCAAGGGCTGGTTCGAGCTGCGACAGGGCGAGAACCTCAAGTTCAAGCTGCCGAACGAGACGCCGGGCTCCGACGCGATCCCGATCCGCGGCCTCGGTGGCGACCTGCCGGTGCGGTTTGCGCCGGGGGGCGGGGCCGTGCCGGGCGATCGCATCGTCGGCATCCTGACGCCGGGCGAGGCGGTGACGATCTACCCGATCCAGTCACCCTCGCTCGCCGCCTTCGACAACGAGCCTGAGCGCTGGCTCGATGTGCGCTGGGACCTCGACGAGAAGCGCCCGCAGCGCTTCCCGGCGCGCATCGCCCTGAACTCGATCAACGAGCCCGGCTCGCTCGCCCAGATCACCACCACCATCGCCGAGCATGACGGCAATATCGATGCCGTCCAGATGGTGCGGCCGACGCCGGACTTCACCGACGTCACCATCGACCTGACGGTCTGGGACCTGAAGCACCTCAGCGCGATCATCAGCGAACTGCGCGAGAAGCGGGTGATCAGCCGGGTCGAGCGCGTGGTGGCGTAAGAAGGGGCGTCACCCCGCCCGGAACGCTGCCGCCAGCTCCCTGACGAAGGCGTTGGCGCGCGGCGTCGCGACATTGCTGCGCAGGACGACATCGAAGGTGTCGAGCGCCGGCAGTCCCCAGTCCGGGCCGAGATCGACCGCCCCGCGAGGAGCGATCCGCGCCGCCAAGGGCGAGACGCCGAGCCCGCCCTCGACTGCGGCCAGCACCGCCGCCATGCCGCCGCCGATGAAGGCCTCGCGCCAAGGCCGTCCGGCATTGTCGAGCGCATCCATGGCATGGCGGCGCAGGCGGCATTCCGGCATCAGGCTGACGAGCGGGACCGGCCCGTCCGGCTTGGCCAACGACGGCGCGCCGAACCAGCCGAAGGCGTCACGCCGCAGCACCTCGCCGGTGCGCCCCGGCCCGAGCCGGCGGATGACCGCGACATCGAGCTCGCCGCGCTCGAAGGCCGTGTCGAGCGCGGCGGAGGGCTCGATCCGCAGGCCGATCACCAGCGATGGGTCGTGCCTGGCGAGACGCGCCAGCAAGGCAGGAGCGTCGGCTCCCACCGCCTGCTCGCTGATCCCGACGCTGATGCGCTCCTGGACCTGCTGGAACGACGTTCGTGCGCGCTCATGTGCCGCCATCAGTTCGCGCGCCGCCGGCAGGAAGCGTTCGCCCTCGGCGGTCAGCCTGACCAGGCGCGGATGCCGCTGCAGCAGCAATTGGCCGAGCGCCTCTTCCAGCTTCTTGATGCGGGTGCTGACCAGCGATTGCGCCGTACCGAGCGCCTCGGCGGCGCGGGTGAAGCTGCAGAACTCCGCCGCGCGCAGGAAGGCGGCGACGCCGTCGAGATCGAGAGTGTTGCTCATGATAAATCTAAATTCGAGATTATTGATATCACCAAAAATACGATTTTCAGATCATCGTTTCAAGCCTAGTTTCAAATGGTCGGCGGCAGAGACCGCCCCCGCACTAAGGAGCCTGTCATGCCTCTGATCCGGATTTCGATGCGCCGCGGCCGTCCGGCCTCGCACCCGGCCGCCATTGTCGACGGTGTCTATCGCGCACTTCGCACGACCTTCGAGGTGCCGGAGAACGACCTCTTCGCCGTGGTGCATCAGCATGAGGCCGAGGAGTTCATCTTCGACAACAACTATTTCGGCTTCAATCGCAGCGACGCTCTGGTGATCATCCAGCTTACCGTCGCCAACACCCGCGGCGTCACCCAGAAGAAGGCGCTCTACGCCGCCATTGCCGAGAACCTGCAGAAGGAGCCGGGCCTGAAGCCCGACGACATCTTCATCAACCTCGTCGAGGTCAAGCGCGAGGACTGGTCCTTCGGCGGCGGGATTGCGCAGTACGTGGCTTGACGTTTTCCAGTACGAGTCATCCCGGACAAGCCGCATAGCGGCGCCGATCCGGGATCCATTTCTGAGCCTTACCGAAAGAGGCTCAGGCATGGGTCCCGGGTCTCCGCTTCGCTGCGCCCGGGACGACTCGCGTCATTTGACCTGCGTGTGTGCGGGACCATAACTCTCCCCGCATGGAATGGAGCGACGAGGGCACGATCATTGGCGTCCGGCGTCATGGCGAGAGCGCCGTGATCCTGGAGGTGATGACGCGCGATCATGGCCGCCATCTCGGCCTCGTCCGTGGCGGCCGCTCCAGTAAGCAGCAGCCGGTGCTGCAGCCCGGCAATCTCGTCTCGCTGACCTGGCGGGCTCGGCTCGACGAGCATCTCGGCGACTACAAGGTCGAACTCCTGACCTCGCATGCGGCCAGGCTGATGGCCCAGCCGGTCGCGCTCTACGGGCTCGCCAATGTCGCCGGGCTCCTGCGCCTGCTGCCGGAGCGCGATCCACATCCCGGCCTCTATGAGGGGCTCTCGGTGCTGCTCGCCCATCTCGACGAGATCGCGATTGCACCGGCGCTGATGGTGCGCTTCGAGCTCGCCATGCTCTCGGAGCTCGGCTACGGGCTCTCGCTCGAACGCTGCGCCGTCACCGGCCTGCGCGAGGACCTCACCCATGTCTCGCCGAAATCGGGCAAGGCGGTGAGCCGCAAGGCGGCCGAGCCCTATCTCGACCGGCTCCTCAGCCTGCCGGCCTTCCTCAGCGAGGGGCAGGGTGCGCGCCGGCCGGCCCCGGCCGAGATCGCCGCCGGCTTTGCGCTCACCGGTTTCTTCCTGCGCCGCGACCTCTATGAGCCACGCGGCCTGCAGGAGCCGCCGGAGCGGGCACGCCTGCTGGAGCTGGCGGCGAGAATCCACTGATTTCCGCTGGTTTTCGGGCGTCGACGCTTTGCGTCGCTTGCATCCGGACTGCATCGTTGCATCAAGTGATTCGGGCCCTTATTCCCTCGCTCTGCGAGGGATGGACCGGTGTCGGCCTTCAGGCTGGGCCGCGTGTCGAACTAGGTTGGTAGAAGCATGGGCAAACCCGTCGAGCCGCCTCCGGAGGAGGAAGCCGAACGCGTCGATCTGAAGAGCGCGCTCGAAGAGCGCTACCTCGCCTATGCGCTCTCGACGATCATGCACCGCGCCTTGCCGGATGCGCGCGACGGTTTGAAGCCCGTCCATCGCCGCATCCTGCACGCCATGCGCCTGCTCCGGCTCGATCCCGGCCAGGTCCACAAGAAATGCGCCCGCATCGTCGGCGACGTCATCGGTAAGTTCCACCCGCATGGCGACCAGTCGGTCTATGACGCGCTGGTGCGTCTCGCCCAAGACTTCGCCCAGCGCTACCCGCTCGTCGACGGCCAGGGCAATTTCGGCAATATCGACGGCGATAACGCCGCCGCCTATCGCTACACCGAAGCGCGCATGACCGAGGTCGCGCGCCTCCTGCTCGACGGGATCGAGGAGGACGCGGTCGATTTCCGCGAGACCTATAATGGCGAGGACGAGGAGCCGATGGTGCTCCCGGCCGCCTTCCCGAACCTGCTCGCCAACGGCTCGCAGGGCATCGCGGTCGGCATGGCGACCTCGATCCCGCCGCACAACGCCGCCGAGCTCTGCGACGCAGCGCTCTATCTGATCCAGCATCCGGACACGACGTCCGAGCAGTTGATGACCTTCGTGCCGGGACCCGATTTCCCGACCGGCGGCATCATCGTCGAGTCGCGCTCCTCGATGGTCGAGACCTATCGCACTGGCCGCGGTTCCTTCCGCACGCGGGCGCGCTGGCATGTCGAGGACCAGGGCAGGGGCACCTGGCTCGCGGTGGTCACCGAGATTCCCTACATGGTCTCGAAGGGCCGGCTGATCGAGAAGATCGCCGAGCTGCTCAATGAGCGGAAGCTGCCGCTGGTCGCCGATCTGCGCGACGAATCCGCGGAGGACATCCGCGTCGTCATCGAGCCGCGCGCCCGCAATGTCGACGCCAATCTGATGATGGAATCGCTGTTCAAGCTCTCCGAGCTGGAAGCGCGCATTCCGATGAACATGAACGTGCTGACCGGCGGGCTGGTGCCGCGCGTGCTCGGCCTTGCCGAGGCCCTGCGCGCCTGGCTCGACCATCGCCGCGAGGTTCTGCAGCGGCGTTCGCGTTTCCGCCTCGGCCAGATCGAGAAGCGCCTCGAAATCCTCGCCGGCCTGCTGATCGTCTATCTCGACCTCGACCGGGTGATCAAAATCATCCGCGAGGAGGACGAGCCCAAGGTCGAGCTGATGAAGGCCTTCGAGCTCACCGAGGTCCAGGCCAACGCCATCCTCGACACCCGGCTGCGCGCCTTGCGCAAGCTCGAGGAGATGCAGCTCAAGACCGAGTTCGAGGAGCTGACCAACGAGAAGGGCCAGATCGAGGGCCTGCTCGCCTCCGAGGCCCAGCAGTGGAAGACCATCTCCTGGGACATCCGCGAGGTGAAGAAGCTGTTCGGCCCGGAGACGGCGATCGGCAAGCGCCGCACCAGCTTCGCCGACATGCCCGACACTGCCGATATCGACCTGACCCAGGCCATGGTCGAGCGCGAGCCGGTGACGGTGGTGATTTCGAAGAAGGGCTGGATCCGGGCGCTGAAGGGCCATGTCCAGGATCTGTCGACCCTGTCCTTCAAGGGCGATGACGGCCTGCGCACCGCCTTCTTCAGCGAGACCACCGCCAAGATCCTGGTGATGGCGACCAACGGCAAAGTCTTCACGCTGGAAGCCTCGAAGCTGCCGGGCGGGCGCGGCTTCGGCGATCCGATCCGCCTGATGATCGACTTGGAGGAGAGCGCCGACATCGTCGCCGCCTTCCCCTACAAGGCCGGCCTGAAGCTCCTCGCCGCCACGACGGAAGGCCGCGGCTTCGTTGTCGGCAGCGACGATGTCGTCGCCAATACCCGCAAGGGCAAGCAGGTGCTCAACGTCGATGCACCGGTCGAGGCCATGCTGATCGTGCCGGCCGAGGGCGACCATGTCGCGATCATCGGCCAGAACCGCAAGCTGCTCTGCTTCCCGATCTCGGAAGTGGCGGAGATGAGCCGCGGCAAGGGCGTCAAGCTGCAGCGCTACAAGGATGGCGGCCTGTCTGACGCCAAGGTCTTCAAGCTGGACGACGGGCTGACCTGGCTCGACACCTCCGGGCGGACCTGGACGGTGGCGCAAGCCGAATTGCTGGAATGGCTCGGCCACCGCGCCGAAGCCGGCCGCCTGCCACCCAAGGGCTTCCCGAAGAACAACAAGTTCGGGGGATGAGCAGGGCGGCAGGCGTCCGGCCTGCCGTCATCTGACGGTGCGCTCCGGTGCCGGCCAGCCGACCGAGCGGCCGAGATCGGTGGTATGGCAAGCCGATAATGCGAGCGCCAGCAGCGTGGCGGTAATCAGGCGCGTCATGAATTGCTCCGAGTAGGGCGGATGGGGATCGTGCGAGCCGGACTGGCTCAGTCCTGGCCGAGAAGCACCGATCTGGCCGCGGCCTCAATCGCGCCGCGATGGGCGCTGGCGACCAGCAGGCATAGCGCAAGCAGGATTACGGCCGGCAGCGGCGAGCCGGGCAGGACCGTGAGATGCGCCAGGGTGGCGCCCGTCATGGTGGCCGCTAGCAGCAGCGCGGCAAAGCCGGCGAATGCGGGCAGGAGCAGGGCGGCCGCGCCGGCGAACTCGATCGTCCCGGTCAGATAACGGAACCATTGCCCGAAGCCGATCGTGTCGAAGACGGCGACCATGGGCTGAATGCCGGCGAGCTTGGCGCCGCCGGCGGCTGCGAAAGCGGCGGCGAGCAATGCTTTGACCGCCCACAAGCCGAGCCGGCGCCAACGCGGCGCCTCCGAAATTTCAGTGACTGACATCGATGTCTCCGAGGAATGCCCGAGGGCTGCGGCGGGCCGTTCCCACCGCTTTCGTCGCGAGAAAATCGAGAGTAAGATCGAAAACACAAGTAGGATGAATTTTGTGGTATAGTATGGAAAACAAGACTATTGAGCTGCGGCGTCTGGACGGCGATACGGAAATCTCCACGGAATCAGATGCTTGTCCCAGTTCCGCAGCGGTCGGGCAATTTCACGCCGCCATGCGCGTCCTGACCGGCAAATGGAAGGGCGAGATCCTCTGGCGGCTCGGGCAAGGGACGCTGCGCTTCGGCGAGCTGCGGCGCGCGATACCGGGCATCACCCAGCACATGCTGACGACCCAGCTGCGCGATCTGGAGGCGCATGGCCTTGTCAAGCGCACGATCTATCCGGAGGTGCCGCCGCGGGTCGAGTACGAGCTGACAGCGTCAGCGCGCGACCTTCGTGCCGTCTTCGACGAGATCCAGGTCTGGTCCGAAAAACACGCAGCCTCGCTGAACCTGGCGGAGTAAACGCCCCCCGGCCAGGAACCAATCCTGATGTCCGGTCAGAGGCTTGCGCCAGCTCGCTGAATCAAGTCGCCAGCGGGTTGAATCGAGTTGGCAATGTCTTGAAACGCCGCTTCAGCGCATCGCCGGGCCGACGACGCCGACTTCCAGCCCGAGCGTCACCTTGTCGGTGACGGCCCATTGGACACCGGCGCGCGCCTCCGGGCGGACGGCGATGTCAGAGCGCGAGAACGGCGTCGAGAACGAGGTCGCGCCATAGCGGAACGTTTCGTTGGCAGCGCTCATGCCGACCGTGGTGTAGAGCAGCACGTCGGGCGTCGCGAACACGCCGGCCTTGACCTGGAAGGCGCCGGCGATGTCGCGGGTATAGCTCGCCTGGTTGAAGCCCGGATGGGCGTAGCCGCCGAAGGTCGGCGTGAATTCGAGTGTCCCTGCGATGCCGTAGACGAAGTCGCCGTCGCGCCACATCTTGCCGCCTTCCAGCCCGATCACAGGGCCGGCCGAGGTGCCGAAATGCTTCGAGCTGGTGACCTGGAAACCGCTGGAGATGCGGGCATATGAGCCTTCCCATTGGACGCCGCCGGGCGACAGGGTCGGCTGCGACCAGGCGAAGGAAGGCAGGACGCCGAAGCCCGAAAGCGGCAGGAAGGCCTGCGCCTGCGCCGGCGTTCCGATCGCGATCAGCGCCGCCAAGGCGGCACCAGCCGAAAGAAGCTTCATGCGTGCGGTGCCCGCGGCCAGGATCATGCTCATGGCATAGCAGGTGAGGGTGGGATTGTCGCGCTTTTGTGGCGCGGCTTACGCCACCTTGGTCTTCAGGCGCAGGAAGCGCATCGTCCGCTCGGCGGTGGCGAGGTCGAGCTGAGCGTAGTTGTTGAGGTCGTCCTCGATGTCCTTGGCCTTGAAGTAGAGCCGCCGCCCGCGAAGCAGCAGCACGGCGTGGAAGGTGTCCTTGCCGAGTTCGAGCGTGCGCGCCAGCACGGCGATGCCGCTGACGTCTCGCTGCATCAGTACGCGCAGGGCCTGCTCATTGGTGACGTCGGCCCGGGTCGCTATCACCTGTGCGAGATGGAAGGCGCGATCTTCCTCCGCCAGCATGGTCACGACCTCGTCGAGGCTGCGCTCTCCGGCCTGCAGGTCGGCGATCAGCAGCCGGACTTCGCGGCGCTGCTGGCGCGCCTGCCGCGCCAGCAGCGCAGTCTGGCGCGAGCTCGCCTCGGCGGCAGGATCCGACATCTGCTCGACGATGCGCAGCACGCGCTCGGCCCGCTGCGGCGACAGGTCGGAGCGGCGCGCCAGCGCCTCGCCCACGGCTGCATCGTCGCCGCCACGCGAGAGCAAACGGTCGAAGCCATGATCGGAGAATTGTGCGCCCTCATTGCCGGAGACGGTGCGTAGCACGGTCGAATCGCCGCGCTCGACCAGGATGTCGGTGACGCCCTCCGACAGGCGTGCGCGCTCGGCGATCGCCGCCAGATGCTCCTGTGTCTGGCTGATGGCGATGGCGGCGAGGTCGGTGTCGGTCAGGACAGGCGAGAGCTTGAGGACGAGCCGCGCGACTTCGCTGTCGCTGTCGTTCGCCAGGGTCACTGCCACCTGTCGGGGCAGCCTGTCCGTCGCCGCGACGGAGTCGGCATAGTCGCGTCGACCCTCGCTATCGAGATGCGGCAGCGAGCGCAGGGCGATGTCGCCATAGTGATCCTTCGATTCGTCGCTCGGATCGGCATCGAGCAGGAACAGGTCTGTCACCGCGTTGAGGAGCTTGCGCCGGGATTCGGAGGACATGTCCGCCGGCATGCGGGTCAGGTTCTGCAGCATGGATTCTTCCACAGGGCTCCGGCGGCATCCTGACGCCAGTCATCGCAACCTGCCGCGGCGTCATTTGATTTAGTCTTAAGCCGGCCGACGATTCTTCAGTATTTCCAGTATTTCTTTCTGCAACCTATGATTGTATATAGTTTATAAATTCAATTGTTCGGTCGTGCCGGCACTTGATGCAGTGGAACTTCGCCCTCCGCGCCACGTTGCCAACCCGCCAGCTGCGATGCGACGCGCGGCGCCACCAACAGCGCGGAGCCCGATGTGAGCACGATCAGGCCTGACGATCGCGATGGGCTTTGCCGCCTGACTCGGCCGGCCGAACTGTCGCGCCGCGCCGTCCTTGCGGTCCTTGCGTCGGCGACTGCTCTGTCTTCGCCGGCCCGCGCCCAGGACGCAGGCCGGCCTTCGGGGGCGGTTAACAATCCGCCGCCCGAGCCCAGACGCGGCACTTTCAGCTACGAAGCCGTGGTCCGACAGGCCCAGGAGCTTGCGGCACGGCCGTTCGACGCGACCGCTCCCGACATTCCCGAGGCGCTGAAGGCGCTGACCTATGACAGCTATCGTGAGATCAGGTTCCGGCGCGACAAGGCGCTCTGGCGCGACGGCGGTTCGGATTATCGCCTGCACTTGTTCCATCTCGGCTTCCTGCATGACCGGCCGGTGCAGATCCATGACGTGGTCGATGGCAATGCGATCCCGATTCCCTACAGCATGGCGCTGTTCGAGTTCGGCAAGGCGCAGGTGCCGCAGAAGCTGCCGGTCTCGCTCGGTTTCGCCGGCTTCGCCGTCACGACGACCCTGAACGACCTCAAGCGCCAGGACGAACTGATCTCCTTCCTCGGCGTGAGCTATTTCCGCTTCCTCGGGCGTGGCCACCGCTATGGCCTGTCGGCGCGCGCGCTCGCCCTCGATGTCGGTGGCGAGCAGCCCGAGGAATTTCCGTTCTTCCGCTCGCTCTGGCTCGATCGGCCGAATGCGGAGAGCGTCGATCTCGTCATCTACGGCCTGGTCGACTCGCCCTCGGTCAGCGCCGCCTTTCGCTTCGTCGTCTCGCCCGGCCAGCAGACCAGCGTCGCCGTCACCGCGACGATCGTTCCGCGCAAGCCGATCGCGCGGCTCGGCATCGCGCCGCTGACCTCGATGTTCCTGGCCGGCGAGGGCGACCGCGAGCAGCGCACCGATTTCCGGCCGGAGATCCACGATTCCGACGGGCTGATGCTGAACACTGGGACCGGCGACTGGATCTGGCGGCCGATCCGCAACCCGAAGGCGCTGAGCATCTCGTCCTTTCAGGATCGCAATCCGCGTGGTTTCGGCCTGATCCAGCGCGATCGCGAATTCGGCCACTACCAGGATCTCGAAGCGCAGTATCACGCTCGGCCGGGCTACTGGATCGAGCCCTCCGGCGACTGGGGCGAGGGGCGGGTCGACCTGATCGAGATTCCGACGCAGGGCGAGGCCTTCGACAACATCGTCTGCTGCTGGACGCCGAAGGAGCCGCTGCCGCCGGGGCAGCCGAGCGAGGTCCGCTATCGGATCCGCACGGTCTCGACCACCGAGACGCTGCATGCGTTGGGGCAGGTGCAGAGCAGCTTCGCTGCCGGTGAGGTGGTCGACGAGGCCGCGGGCCAAGTCCGCAGGCGCTTCATCGTCGATTTCAACGCCGGCGATCTCGAATACTACCTGTCCGACCCGAAGCGCGTCACCGTCGCCACCTCGGTTTCGAGAGGCTCCGTCGCCGGCACGATCGTTGATGCCAATGTCGCGGCGAAAGGCTTCCGGGCCATCGTCGACGTCGCGCTGCGCCCGGGCGAGAGCACCGATCTCAGCCTTTTCCTGCGGACGGCCAAGCACACGCTGACGGAAACCTGGACGACGTCCTGGGCGACGGCCGCCCGGCCGCCTGCGCCTCCTCAGCTGTCGCCCCCGCCGCCGGCAGGGGGCACGGGTCCCGCCGCATCGCGCAATTGAACCCGGTCAGGCGTTGGCTACACGCGGGGACGGGGAATGCCCATGCTACGGCGTCGGGAAGAAGCTGCTCGGCAGATTGCCGGGGCGCGTTGTCGACTCGGTCCGCACCGGTTCTCTCGCACCGGTTCCATAGCCCCTGTCGAAGGCGGTGCCGTCCTGCTCGTTGCAGGTCGGCCGCTGCGGGTTCTTGGCGATGGCTGCCGATTTCGGAAAGGCCGTGTTGTCGACAGCGTCGGTGGTCGGCTGGCCGATATCGATGCGCGAGGTCACCATCGCCACTGTCGGCTTGGTGGTGGGGGAGGTCCAGCCCAGCGTGCCGTGCCAGATGATGTGCCAGCCGATCCGCGCCAGATGATGCACCGTCGAGCCGCGTTCCCGCGCGACGAAATAGGCGATGAAGCCTTCGTCGCGCCGGGCCGTGTGCAGGAAGTTCGGCGCAGGCACCTTGCTGTTGGTCTGGCGCAGGGGGAACGGGTTGTTGGGGTGGTCGCCGAGCTTGTAGGTCACCAGGAAGCCCTTGGTGCCGGTGGTCTGGTCGGTGATGACCTGATTGCTTGGGTCGAAGATCATCTCGTCGACGGTCGGCAGGTCGCCGTCGCCGTCCAGCGATGGATTGGTGCCGAAGGCGGATTTGAGGTTGACGACGATGCTACCTTCATTGGCCATCCGCCCGGCATACTGCGCCTCGTAGACCACGAGGTCGGAGACCAGGATCATCCCGAACTCCCAATTGGTCGTGAGGTCGACCTTGTCCTGCCGGTTGGCCGGATCGCCCGACATCAGCACCGTGCCGGTGCAGGTGATCATCGGGCCGGTATGGCCGGGATGCCCGGCCGGATCGTCGGCCGCTGCGCGCCGAGCGTTGGTCGTGCAATGCAGCAGGGCATGTTCGGTGCCGACATGGATGTCGGTGCGCGAGCCGCCCTTGTTGGCGGTGATCGTGGCGGTGCCGGGAGCGATCGCGACAACCATGGTTTCTCCTGGGCTATCCGACTGTCTGATGTGCTCGGGTTTGTCCGGAGCGGGGCGTGTCGACTTAGCGAACCGCCGCGCTGTGCGTGCGCGCCTTGGCCGCTTCGGCGCGGCGGTTGAGGGCGCTCACCGCGATGATGGCGCGCTCGAGCGCCGCCATGGTCAGCGGCCCGACGATGGCGTCGGCGACGAGTCCATTGGCCGTTTGGAAACTGCGCACCCGGTTCGCCGTTTCCGGGCCGAAGATGCCGTCGGGCAGGGTGCGGCCCTGGCCGGTCGAGTTCGGCATCGCCATGCCGAGATCGATCAGAGCGAGCTGGATGATGGCGACGGCATCGCCGCGCTCGCCCTGCTTCAGCGGCGGCGCGTTCTCGGCGGCCTTCCTGAGCCGGTCATTCTTCGAAAAGCGCGGCGAGCTGAGCGGCATGGTCTTCGATCCTGCCCGTCCCCCATGACCCAAGGTTAGTTCGGGCCCGGAGGAGGGGTCAAGGACCGCGCAAGGCTCTCTCGGTTTACGCCGCCGGCAGGCAGGCCGGGCCGAGCGGCTCGAAGCTCTTATAGGTCAGGATGAACTCCTGATGGCCGAGCTCTTCCGACTTGGTCCGTCCGCCCTGCGCCAGCGAGACGACGAGGTCGCGGATCTCGGTGCCGACCTCGTCGAGACTGGCCCGGCCTTCGAGGATGCGGCCGGCATCGACGTCCATGTCGTCGCTCATCCGGCGATAGGTCTCCGGATTGGCGCAGATCTTCACCACCGGCGAGATCGCCGAGCCGACAACCGAGCCGCGGCCGGTGACGAACAGCACGCAATGCGCGCCGCAGGCGATCAGTTCGGCGATCTCGGCATTGTCGTTGATATTGGGGAAGCCGAAGCGGACCTCGCCATCGGGCACCACGTCGAGCAGGTAGAGTCCGCCGTGCGGCGGCACGTCGCCGGGCTTGAGCAGGCCGGAGATCGGCGATGCCCCCGACTTGGCATAGGCGCCCATCGACTTCTCCTCGATGGTCGAGAGCCCGCCCTCGGCATTGCCGGCGGCGAAGGAACCATAGCCCAGCGTCGCGTAATAGCGCGCCGCTTTGGCGACCGACTTCTCCAGCTCGACGCCGAGCTCGGGCGTAATCGCGCGCGCCGCCATGATGTGCTCGCAGCCGATCAGTTCGCCGGTCTCCTCGAAGATGCAGGAAGCGCCCTCGGCGATCAGCTGGTCGAAGGCGCGGCCGGCCGCCGGGTTTCCGGTGATGCCGGAGGTGCCGTCCGAGCCGCCGCAGACGGTGCCGATCACCAGTTCGCTCACCTGCATCGGCACGGTTTCGGCGGCGTCGAGGGCGAGACGCTGCTCCTCGACCCAGGTGCGGCCTTCCTTGATCGAGGCGCGGGTGCCGCCGGTGCCCTGGATCACAATGGTCTTCACCGGGCGGCCGGTCGCGCGCACCACCCGCTCCAGCGCGTATTTGTTGAAGCTCTCGCAGCCGAGCGAGACCAGCAGCACCGCCCCGACATTGGGATGGGTGCAGAGCTGCTCCATCATCCGCTCGGCATAAGCGTTCGGGTAACAGCCCGGGAAGCCGATGGCGTGGACCTCGTGCTCGCGCCAGGGCAGGGCGATCTCGCGCGCGACATGATGGGCGCATTCGACCAGATAGGCGACGGCGACGACGTTGCGGATGCCCTTGCGGCCGTCGCTGCGGAGATAGCCTTGAAGCTCGCTCATTGTGCCGCTCCCGCCTTGCGCTCGTCCTCGAGGTGATAGGTCGGCGTATAGTCGCTCTTCATGTTCTGGACATGGACATGGTGGCCGGCGGCGATGGCGACCGTCGCCACGCCGATCGGCGCGCCGTATTTCAGGATCTTCTCGCCGGGCGCGATGGCGCGCCGGGCGATCTTGTGGGCGAGCGCGATGTCGCGGTCGATCACCGTCGGACCAGAGCCGGTCTCGATAGGCTCGCCCGCCGGCAGGCGGGTACGCGCGACGAAGACGTTGTCGCGCGGGTCGAGCAGGATCAGGCGGGGATCGTGCTGGGACATCAGAACTTGCCGAATTGCAGATAGGCCTGCTGCGGGTCGGTGCCGGCGAGGATCGCGGTGCGGACCTTGTTCTCCGCCGAGATCGCCGTTTCGGATTTCTCCAGCACCTCCTCGATGATCTCGGCCGGGATGCGCACGACGCCGTCGCGGTCGGCGAGGATGTAGTCGCCCGGCCGGATCCAGACCTCGCCGATCTTGATCGGCTCGTCGACCGCCTTGGGCAGCCAGACGCCGACGATATCGCGCGGCGTATAGGCCTTGAAATAGGCCTGGAAGCCCATCTCGACCATGAATTCGGTATCGCGCGACAGACCGTCGATGACGCAGCCGCGCACGCCCTTGTTCTTCAGCGTCTCGGCCGAGAGCTCGCCCATCAGCGCGACCTCCTCGGTGTTGGGCTGGCAGACCCAGACATGCCCGGGCTTGGCGGCGGAGAGCAGGCCGGTCCAGCCGAGCAGGGTCTCGTGCGCATCGAACTCGCCGGTCTTGCCCTCGACTGTGAAGGCGGGGCCGGCGAGCTTCACGCCGGGCAGCAGCGGGCGCAGCGCCGGCGGCAGGGTGAAGTCCTTCAGGCCCATGGCGCGCATCGTGTCGTGGATGATGCCGGTGTAGCAGCGTTCGAGGCGCTCGGTCAGCGTATCCGTCATGTTTCCTCCGGTAATGGCCGTTCGGGCGACCTTACGGGCACCTTGCGCAGAGCTGGCTCAGTGAGCAAGTGCGGATTTTGCAGCGCCGGCGTGCGCTTTAAACGATTTAAATTACCAAAATAGACTATTTTCGCGTTTAGATTGCGTTGGCGGACGAAGCATGCGCGATCACGCGAGGTGGCGTCAGCCCACGCGTTCCCAGCCCTGCGGCATCAGCCGTTCCTGCGGCAGGAAGCGGGCCTTGTAGGCCATCTTCGGCGAGCCATCGACCCAGTAGCCGAGGTAGACATAGGGCAGGCCGAGCTTGCGGGCGCGCTCGACATGTTCGAGCACCATGAATGTGCCGAGCGAGCGCGCTTCGAGGGCGGGGTCGTAGACGGAATAGACCATGGAGAGCCCGTCACTCAGCCGGTCGGTCAGCGCGAAGGCGAAGAGGTCGCCCTGACCGCGGCCAGTGAAGCCGCTGTCGGGTCCGCGCCTGCGGTATTCGATGAGGCTGGTCTCGACATGGGTGTCCTCGACCATCATGGCGAAGTCGAGCGCCGACATCGTCGCCATGCCGCCTTCGGGATGGCGGTCATCGAGATAGCCGCGGAACAGCGAATAATGCTCCGAGTGCGGCTGCGGCGGCAGCGCCTCGCCGATCAGGTCGCTGTTGTGCGACAGAATCTTGCGGAAGGTGCGCGACGGCCGAAAGTCGGCGACGACGATCCTGACCGAGATGCAGGCGCGGCAGGTTTCGCAGGCCGGGCGATAGGCGATGCTCTGCGAGCGCCGGAAGCCGCCTTGCGAGAGCACGTCATTGAGGTCGCGCGCCCGCGCACCGACGAGGTGCGTGAACACCTTGCGCTCCTCGCGGCCCGGCAGATAGGGGCAGGGCGTCGGCGAGGTCAGATAGAATTGCGGGGCATCCCGCAAGGGGCGTGTCACGTCGGGGCAACTCCGGAACCGCCGAATTCCGGCTGAGTTTAGCAGTCGGAGCGGCGGCAACAAGCGGCAAGCCTGCGGCGGCGGCACCGCATGGGATAACCCGTCCGCCGGTGCTAGCCTGCCGGCGGTGTGATGCCGGGAATCTCCCGGAGCAGGGGGATGCGATGCAGACCGAGACGGTCGCGTTGACCCGCGAGAAGGAAACCCTCCTGATCACGCTCTGGGCCAAGGCCGGCGAGAGCCTGCTGCCGGATTCTCTGCTCAGGGATCGGTTCGCCGCCGAGGCCGCTGCCCGCATCGACTATGATTTCGCCAGGCTCAGGGTCGACCGCGACTTGATGGTCGGCCTCGCCATGCGCGCCCATACGCTAGACGGCTGGACACGCGAATTTCTTGAGAAGCACCCCGACGCGATCGTGCTGCATCTCGGCTGCGGGCTCGACAGCCGCGTCTTTCGCATCGATCCGACTGTGGGCGTCGACTGGTACGACGTCGACTATCCGGAGGTGATCGCGCTGCGACGCAAGCTCTATCCAGCGCGCGCGGGCTCTCATTTGGTCGGTTCTTCCGTAACGGAGCCGGATTGGCTGGCAGCCCTGCCGCAGGATCGCCCGGCGATGATCGTGGCCGAGGGGCTTCTGCCCTATCTGCCGGAGGAGGAGGTGCCGCTGCTGCTGGAGCGGCTGGTGCGGCATTTCCCCGCTGGCGAGATTGTCTTCGACGCCTATAGCCCGCTCGGCCTCAAGCTGATCGCGCTGCAGCCCTCGATCAAGGCGACCGGCGCGGTGCTGCACTGGTCGCTCGACGATCCCGCCGAACTGGAGCGGCAGGTGCCGGGCCTCATGCTCGTCACTGAACTGACCGCCTATGACCCGGACGGTTATGACCCGGCGCAGATCGCCCGGATGTCCTGGCCGGCGCGCTTCGCGATGCAGTTCTTCTCACTGGTCCCGCCGCTGGCGCGGATAGGCTTGCTATTGCGCTATCGCTTCTGAGGCGGCTCAGGCGCGTACCACCACGAGCCCGGTCAGGATGTCGTGGCCGAGGCGTCGGTCCTCGCGCACCAGCCCGCAGGCGATGTCGAGGAACCAGAGGCCGATCGTGCCGGCCGCAACATAGAAGAACAGCGCGTGCACGGCGGCCGCCAGCGCATCCGGCCGCCCGCCCGAGGCGGTCTCGACCCGGAGCCCCGCCATGCGCATGCCGAGAGTCGCCTGCTTGCGCCCGCCGATGGTGATGGCGGCGTAGCCGAGCGCGACGGCGATCGTCGCTCCGCCCATCAGCAGCCAGGTCAGGCCGAAGGTGACGATGCCGAGGATCGCGAGCAGGAACCAGACGATGCTGCCCAGGATGAACAGCACGACGACGTCGCCGATCCAGGCGAACAGGCGCGAGCCGAGCACGCCGCGCGTATCCTGCAGCGGCCGGTCCTCCAGCGCGACGATCGGCGGCTGGCGATAGGACGGGTTCGACATCGACAAGGATTCCCTTTCCAGGCAGGCCGATCTGGCCTGTCGAGGGGTAATGTTTGATCAGCTCCCCGGTTCCGCAAGACCCCGCGGGTAGATCCGTCGTGGCGCGTAGCCTTCCTGGCGCAGCGCGTCCTCGATCGCGGCTGTGTGCGCCTCGTCGCGGGTCTCGACGGTGACATCGAGCGTCACGCCCTTGGCCGGCACGTCGAGGAAGAGCCGGCCATGGCTGACCTCTAGGATATTGGCGCCGAGCGTGCCGAACAGGCTCGCCACCTTGCCGAGCAGGCCGGGCCGGTCGCTGGCTGTCAGGCGGAAGGCGGCGATGCGCTGTTCGCGCTCGAGTTCGCGCACCATGATCGCGGCGAGCAGGCGCGCATCGATATTGCCTCCCGAGAGCACCAGCCCGACCTTGCGGCCGCGATAGCGCTCGGGCTCCTTCAGCATCGCCGCGAGCCCGGCGGCGCCGGCGCCCTCGGCGAGCGTGTGCTGCAGGGTCGCGCAGGCGTTGACCGCGCGCTCGATCAGGTCCTCGCCGACCAAGACGATGTCGGAGACCAGCTCCTTCACCACCGGCAGCGTCTGGATGCCGACGGTCTTGACTGCGATGCCCTCGGCCAGTGTCGCCCCGCCGATCGGCATCTGCGCGCCATGCAGGGCATTGTGGAAGGACGGGTAGAGAGCAGCCTCGACGCCGATCAGCTCGATCGACGGCTTCAGAGTCTTGGCGGCGACGGCGTTGCCGGCCATCAGCCCGCCGCCGCCGAGCGGGATCAGCAGCGCATCCAATTCGGGCGCCTCGCGCAGCATCTCCAGCGCGACCGTGCCCTGGCCGGCCATCACCGCCGCATCGTCGTAGGGATGGACGAAGACCAGGCTCTTCTCCGCCGCGATCTCGCGCGCCTTCTGCGCCGATTCGGAGAGCGTCTCGCCGAACAGCACGACCTCGGCGCCATGGGCGCGGGTGTTCTCGACCTTCACCAGCGGCGTCGTCTCCGGCATCACGATCGTCGCCGGGATGCCGAAGCGCTTGGCGTGATAAGCGACGGCCTGGGCATGGTTGCCGGCCGACATGGCGATGACGCCGCGGCGCTTCTCCTCATCGGTCAGGCTGCGCAGCTTGTTGACGGCGCCGCGCTCCTTGAACGAGGCCGTCGCCTGCATGTTCTCGTGCTTGACGAAGACCTGCGCCCCGGTCAGCGCCGACAGGCGCGGCGCCGGCATCAACGGCGTCTTCAGCACATGGCCATCGATGGTCTGCGCAGCCGCCTCGATATCGGCGAAGCTGATCGAAAAGCCGCTGCCCATCCGTTACCCCGTTTCAGACCTGATGCATCAGACCTGGCGCGGCGTCAGCGCACCGTCGCCGAAGAAGCCGCCGGGGCGCAGGATCAGCGTCACGGCGAGCAAGCTATAGACCGCGATGTCGCGCTGTTCGAGCGGCATCGTCGCCGACCACAGCACTTCGAAGGCGGCGATGACGAGTCCGCCGAGGCAGGCTCCCGGAACCGAGCCGATGCCGCCGAGCACGGCCGCGACCAGCGCCTTCAAGCCGAGCGTGAAGCCGCCGGAGAAGCCCATGCCGCCATAGATCACGGTGACGATGACACCGGCCGCGCCGCAGATCGCGCAGGCGATGATCAGCGCCCGGTCGTGCACCGCGCCGGGATCGACCCCGAACAGCGAGGCGGTCCTGGCATCGTCGGAGACCGCCCGCCAGGCCCGGCCATACGACGAGCGGGCGAGATAGAGGATGAGGCAGGTCGCGGCCGAGAAGCCGAGGCCGGCCATGGCGAGCGAGACCGGCGTCGCGGTGACGATGAACTGGTCGGCCCGCGCCAGCGGCAGCGGCTCGTTGAACACCGGCGGCAGCCAGCGCAGTTCGGCGCCCTGGGCGAGGCGCAGATATTCCGAAAGCGCGATGGCGAGGCCGATCGTCGCGATCAGCACCTGCTGGCCGTTGCTCTTGTCGAGATGGCGCAGCACGAAACGGCCCATGGCGAAGCCGTGCAGGGCGCTGACCGCGATCGCGACCGCAAAGGCGATGAACAGGCCGGAAACCGGTGTCGAGACCGAGAGCGACAAGGTCAGCGCCACGCCGACCACGGCGGCGAGCGCGCCGAGCGCCGAGAATTCGCCGAAGGTGAGCAGGATGCGGCCGTTGAGCCCGTAGATCAGCGCATAGGCGCTGGCGAGCAGCGCGTAGATGGCGGCCGTGGGCAAGGCGGCGAGCCCCTGCTGCAGGCCATAGGCGAGGCCGGGCGACAAGGTGAGCAGGTCGGCGCCCGGCGCGGCGCCGGGATCGACCGGCGGTTCGGCCTTGTATTCGAGGTAGAAGCGCCGCAGCAGCAGGAAGCTCGCATCGGTCATCGGCACGCCGTCGGAAGCCAGGCCTGCCAGCTCCCCGCGCTGCAACGCAGTGCCTTCTCCGGCGAAGATGCAGTCGATCGTGCGCCGGCGCGGCTGTTCGTCCGGCGCTTGGGCCCGGTAGGTGATGCGCAGGATGTCGCCACGCGGGCCCGCGCCGGTACCTTCGATGGTGATGACCGTACCGGAGGGGTTCAGCGCCGGGATCGCCAGGCGGCAGGCGCGAATCTGATCGGTGTCGAAGCGCCCGCAGGCGGCGAGCGCGAGGCAAAGCAGAATCGACGTGAGCAGGGCGCGCATCGCGGCGCACGCTAGCGCGAGAACCGGGGCGTTGGAACTCGCAGCAGCGTGTCTCGCATGAGCAATTATAGGACTTGATAGATCGACAGGGCGGCGCGCGTCCGGTCAGGGCTGGTCGGATCTCGATTCCAGCGCGGTACCAGAGTGGCCGCCTGTCAAATACCTCAATTGCAGGTGCGACGATCGACTGCGATGCTTGGGCATATGCGAGAGGTTGTGATTGATTGTTCCGGCATCGGATCGACTGACGAGTTCTGGCAGCGTTATCTCGACGCTGCGAGCCCCGAAGGCGCTTCGATCTTTGGTCGGAATCTCGATGCTTTCCGGGACGCCATTGAAGGTGGACCGGGATGGCCGGGGGAAGTCACGCTTGTCTTCATGCATTCCGACCAACTGTCGGGACTGCGGACGTCGGATAGCAATAAGTCATTTCTCGACGCGCTTGGAGCCATCGCGGGTGAGGCATCCGCGGTCAGTGTGAAGTTCGTTTAAGACCAACTTCTCGCGGGTGCCTCGCACTGCGGCGCCTCTATGCGTCGCAGCTCGGTTTAGCCGCGCTCCTTCAGCATCTTCGCCACCCGCGGCGCGAAATAGGTCAGCACGCCGTCGGCGCCGGCGCGCTTGAAGGCGAGCAGGCTCTCCAGCATCGCCTTGTCGCCGTCGATCCAGCCATTATTGGCCGCCGCCATGATCATCGCGTACTCGCCGGAGACCTGGTAGGCGAAGGTCGGCACGCGGAAGGTGTCCTTCACTCGGGCGATCACGTCGAGATAGGGCAGGCCGGGCTTGACCATCACCATGTCGGCGCCCTCTTCGAGATCGAGCGCGACCTCGGCGATCGCCTCGTCGGTATTGGCCGGGTCCATCTGATAGGTGCGCTTGTCGCCGACCAGTGTGGCGTTGGTGCCGATCGCGTCGCGGAACGGGCCGTAATAGGCCGAGGCGTATTTGGCCGAATAGGCCATGATCTGCACGTCTTCATGGCCGCTGGCGTCGAGCGCGGCCCGGATCGCGCCGACGCGCCCGTCCATCATGTCGGAGGGGGCGATCACGTCGGCGCCGGCATCGGCCAAGGCCAGAGCCTGACGGACGAGGATGCCGACGCTGGGATCGTTCAGGATCTTCTCGCCGTCCATCACGCCGTCATGGCCGTGCGAGGTATAGGGGTCGAGCGCCGCGTCGCAGATGATGCCGATCTCCGGCACCGCCGCCTTGATCGCGCGCACCGCCCGGCACATCAGGTTGCGGCTGTTGAGCGCTTCCGAGCCGGTCTCGTCGCGCAGGGCGCGGTCGACATAAGGAAAGGGCGCGATCGCGGGAACGCCGAGCCTGGCCGCGGCTTCCGCCTGACGCACCGCCTCGTCGATGTTGAGCCGGTCGACGCCCGGCATCCAGGCGACGGGGGAGACCGGGTCGGCGGAATCGATCAGGAAGATCGGCCAGATCAAATCGTCGGTCGTCAGCCGGTTCTCGCGCACCAGCCGGCGCGACCATTCGGCCTTGCGGTTGCGGCGCATGCGGCGGGTCAGCCCGAGCGAGTCCGTCATGGCGGCCGCCGCCTCGGCCTTCCGCTCCTGTGGCGCAGGGAAGGGGCGCACAACCTTGGATGCCATCGACGTCTCCGCTTCGAACGCGATACTTGCTTGCCGGCGATGCTTTAGCACATCGGAACGATTCCAAAACAGTCGCGATGGTCGCAGCCGGCGAGAGCGGGCCAGAATCGTGCAAGCCCGCCCGGCGCGGGCGATCCGCAGCTTGAAGAGGAATGCGATGCGGCCTGCTCTCCTTGCTTTCACCGCGCTGGCGGGAGTTTTCGCCGCCACGACCTCGCAGGCCGAGGTGACGCGGCGCGATGCGATCGAGGCGCAGACGGCGAGCGCGCTGGCTTCCGCCGATTATGCCGAGCGTCATTGTCCGTCGCTCCGTCTCGGCCAGGACAAGCTCGAGAAGAACTTGCGCGAGATCAAAGGCACGCTCGCCGGGCTGCGCGCGACGGAAGACTATGCCGAGCAGGTCGAAGCGCTGCGCTCGCTCGAGAAGAGCCACGGCCAGGCGATGCTCTGCGTCGTCCTGCCCAAGGCGCATGGCGGATATGGCCGCGGCATCGTCATCGTGCGCTGAGGCCCGAACGGGGCAGGCCAGGGCTCGCGTTGACAAGCAGGGTCACGCCTTCCAGAACCGCCTCAAGGATCGGGCCGAGGCGGATATGACGCAGGATCAGGACATCATCTGTGAAATTCGCGGCAGCGCCGGTTTCGTCGTGCTCAACCGGCCCAAAGCGCTGAACGCACTCAATCTTCCGATGGTGCGCGAACTGACCAGGGCGCTCGATGCCTGGGAGCACGATCCCGCCATCACGCGCATCGTCGTCACCGGCGCCGGCGAGAAGGCCTTCTGCGCCGGTGGCGACATCCGCAGCCTGCACGATCTCGGCAAGGCCGGGCAGTACGAGGAGATGCTGACCTTCTGGCGTGAGGAGTACATCCTCAACGCCCGCATCCAGAACTATCCCAAGCCCTATATCGCGCTGGTCGACGGTATCGTCATGGGCGGCGGCGTCGGCCTCTCCCTGCATGGCCGCCACCGAGTCGCCGGCGAGCGCTGGCTCTTCGCCATGCCGGAGGTCGGCATCGGCTTCTTCCCCGATGTCGGCGCGACCTATGCGCTGCCGCGCCTGCCGGATCACGCCGGGACCTGCCTCGCCTTGACCGGCGACCGTGTCGGCCAGGCCGATGCGCTGGCGCTCGGGCTGGCGACGCATGCGGTTCCCACAGCGCGCATGGCCGAACTCGCCGATGCGCTGACCGGTTCCGAGCCGGTCGACGTCACGCTTGCCCGTTTCGTTGTCGATCCCGGGCCGGGCAAGCTTGCGCCCGAGCGGGCGACGATCGCCCATTGCTTCGGCGCGGCGAGCCTGCCGGACGTCCTCGGCCGGCTTGAGGCAAAGGCCGCCGCCGGCGATGCCTTCGCAGCCAAGGCGCTCGCCACCATCCGGGCGAAGTCGCCGACCAGCGTCGCCATCGCCTTCGAGCAGATGCGCCGCGGCGCCTCGCTCGGCTTCGCCGAGGCGATGCAGCTCGAGTTCCGCATCGTCTCGCGCATTCCGCGCGGCCACGACTTCTATGAGGGCGTGCGCGCCGTGGTGATCGACAAGGATCAGGCGCCGGCCTGGCGGCCGCAGACGCTGGAAGAGCTCGATCCGGCGGCGATTGCGGCCTATTTTGCCCCGCTCGGCGAGACCGAGCTGGTGCTGGGTGGCTGAGATGGCGATTTCGCGCGACGGCGAGGTTCTGCGCGGGCCGGGCCAGACGGGCGAGGCCAAGCGCGCCGTCCGCTGGCGGCTGCTGCTGGTCTGGCTGCTGCGCCTGCTCTCGGTGATCTGGATCGGCAAGGGCCTGATGCACTGGGCGACGATCCTCGGCCTCGGCCTGCTCTTCGAGCCCGGCCCCGCTTTCGAGACGCGCCCGCTCACCTTCCAGGCGATCACGGTCTATTTCGCGGTCTTCGATCTCGTCGCCGGCGTCGGCCTTTGGCTGACCGCGACCTGGGGCGGCGTGCTCTGGTTGCTCGCCGCCGTCAGCCAGCTTCTGCTCGGCTTCTTCTTCCCGCGCTGGCTGACGGTTTCGCCCGTGCTGATCGGGACCTATGTCGGGCTGATGCTGGCCTATTTCCTCGCCACCTGGGCGGCCGAGAACCAGGAGGGCTGAGGCTTCGTCCTCGCCTCGAATGCCGCCGGCGACGGTAAGAATCGCTTTAGCTTATGGGATTTGCGGTTCATTTTGGATTCACCCAAATGGGTAAATCCCTGATTCATCCTGATATTTAAACTCGTTTTCATTCGGCCCGCCTATGGTGTCTCTCAGAAGCGGACCGGGAGACAAATCCTGGCCGGTAATCAACAGGCGGGATATTACCATGAAGAGCAATGTAAAGACTGTGGAGCCGGCTGCGTCTGACGAAGTTCAGCTCAAGGTGCAGCCGCTTTACCTTGAGTCTCTCACCTTGGTCGAGCGTCTGCATCGCCGGCTGCTCGACGTCATCAAGGACGAGTTCGAGCGTCGCAACCGCGACGACGTCAACAGCGTGCAGGCGCTGCTGCTCTACAATATCGGCGACGCCGAGCTCTCGGCCAGCGAGCTGCGCACCCGCGGCTACTATCTCGGCTCGAACGTCTCCTACAACGTCAAGAAGCTGGTCGAGCTCGGCTTCCTGCACCATGCCCGTTCGCGGATCGACCGTCGCTCGGTGCGCATCAGCCTGACCGACAAGGGCCGCGAGGTGCACAACATCGTCAAGGGCGTCTACGACAAGCATGTCCGTACGGTCGAGCAGATCGGCGGCATCGCGGCCGACGATTTCGAGCGCATGAACAACGCCCTGCTGCGCCTCGAGCGCTTCTGGACCGACCAGATCCGCTACAAGCTCTGAGGATCGGACCGCACGGCCCGTTTCAAAAATATCCCGCAGCGCGCTTCGGCCATCCGGCCGGGGCGCGTGCAGTTGTTTCTTTCCGGCAACAGCGATGTCTTTCCGGCGCCGGCGATCAAACCCGCGTGAGCGCGACGCATCGCCGCCCCAAAAATGCCGTGCTCATCATACCGTGTTAACTGTGGTAAGGGATCGTCCCCAGCGACCGGCCGTGGCAAGTGCCCGGCCGAAGGGGCGGGTCGCGTCCCGCTCCGATGATGCGAAGGTCCTAAGGGGTACGATCGATGCCGAATATCCGCCTGACCCGCCGCGAGACGGTTCTGGCCATGCTCTCGACTGCTGCCGCCGGCGTGAGCCTGCCGGCTTTCGCCCAGCAGGCCGAGTGGCGCCAGAGCTATGATGCCGGTTCGCGCAATGCGGTCCTGCGCTCCTCGACGCCGATGCTCTCGCCGGCCGCCCTGGCTGCGACCGAGCAGGCGGTCGAAGCCTATCGGGCGCTCGCCGCGCGCGGCGGCTGGCCGACGCTGCAGGTCAGCGAGAAGCTCTCCGTCGGCTCGCGCGGCCCGAGCGTCGTCGCTCTGCGCCAGAGGCTGATCGTCACCGGTGATCTCGATGCCTCCGCCGGCGACAGCAATGTCTTCGATTCCTATGTCGAGGGCGGCGTGCGCCGCTTCCAGTCGCGCATGGGCCTGTCGACCACCGGCAGCATCAACCGTGCCACCCTGGCTGCGCTCAACGTGCCCGTCGACCGGCGCATCCGTCAGCTCGAGACCAATATCGTGCGCCTGCGCACCTGGTCGGGCAATCTCGGCAACCGCTATGTCGTGGCAAACATCCCGGCCGCCGCGGTCGAGACGGTCGAGAACGGCCATGTCGCGACCCGCCACGCCGCCGGCGTCGGCAAGATCGATCGCCAGTCGCCGCTGCTGCAGACCAAGATCCCCGAGGTCAATTTCAACCCGACCTGGACGGTTCCGGCTTCGATCATCCGCAAGGATCTGATCCCGAAGATGCAGAAGGATCCGACCTACCTCACCGAGAACAAGATCCGCATCATCGGGCCGAGCGGCGAGATTGCGCCCGATCGCGTCAACTGGCGCTCGGACGAGGCGACCCGCTACACCTTCCGCCAGGATCCGGGCGGCGAGTTCAATTCGCTCGGCTTCGTGCGCATCAACATTCCGAGCCCGCACGGCGTCTACATGCATGACACGCCGTCAAAGGGCATCTTCGGCGACGATTACCGCTTCGTCTCCTCGGGCTGCATCCGCGTCCAGAACGTGCGCGACTACATCGCGTTCCTGCTGAAGGAGACGCCCGGCTGGGATCGCGCCAAGATCGACGAGACCATCGCCTCCGGCGAGCGCGTCAACGCCCGCATCGCCAATCCGGTGCCGTGCTACTGGGTCTACATCACCGCCTGGGCGACGCCCGATGGCGGCGTGCAGTTCCGCGATGACATCTACAACAAGGATGGCCTCGGCCCGGCGGCTGTCGCCGCCCTGCAGGGCGACCAGGACATCTAAAGATCGCTTACCGAAGCCGATTGGGGAGTTTCTGCGGTGCGTTAACGGGGGCTTCGAGTCTAGCAGAATTAAGCGGCTGACTTGATGGGATTAGGTGAGAGAATGGAGCGTATAGAAATACTTGCTCTTTCTACTGCGGCGGAAGGGGTAGTTAAGGCGTTAGAGAATTTCAAGGGGAATTACTTGCCTCTGTTTGCCTCATTCGCTGAGGGGGGAGGTAAGATTATATCTCCGGGCCAGCGAATTGGGGTTCCGACTGGGATCTCAATTTCGATGCCTGATGGCTTTGAGGGGCAGATTCTATCCGACGACCATTTGAGTTCGATCGAGGGCGTCGTTGTCCTAAACAGCCCCGGAACAATTGATCCAGACTTCCGTGGAGAAGTCTCTGCTATAATGATTAATATGAGCTCGCGGCCTGTGGAGATTCGTCGCGGGATGATAATCGCAAAAATGCGCTTCTCGCCTTTTACTCGCGTTCTGGTTACAGAAGTGGATGAGCTTGCTCCGTCAGCTCGAGGAGAAAGCGGGCTGGGTTCGACGGGCGCGCGATAGGCGGGAGAATTCTAATTGATTGCTGGTCTATCGCCGATTTCAAGTGAAATCGGCGGGCCGTACGCTATCTCGGGGCGTCAAATTTTGAGAGGTTTGCTTTCGGTTCCTTGCCTAAATGGCGGTTCAGGCGGCAGAATTCGCTTCTATAAAAAGATGGGTAGAGTAGGGCCCTCTTTTGCTCCTTCTGCGTATCGTCCAGAGTAGCCGTTTCTAGTTGGGGTGCTTGTTTTAAATAAGAATAATTGGCCGATCTCGCTGGATTTTGGTAATTCGATTGTCCACGGTGAAAGGTTGACGATCTCTAATGTGATGAAACCGTCAAATCCAGGTTCGATCTGTCCGTCGTTACAGGTTACCTGTACAAACATGCGGGCAAGCGTTCCTTTAGTTTGCACTAAGCCGAAATAGTCCAACGGTATGCGATACCTGTCATGGCTGCACCCTATTACTCGTGCTCCTGACTTGAGGAGGAGATTTTGTGTAATTGTGCTCTTCTCATGGAAGAGATCGGTTGGATCCGGGTGGCTGCCGTAGACAATCGGCTTAAATAGATCGCTTTTTGGTTCATAATATTGGCGGCCGAGCCTAATTTTTAACGAGAATTCTTCTATGAGAATGTGATCACATATTTTATTCTGCTTTGTAAGTTCGAGCAGATTGCTGCCTACGGTTAGCATGGCATTCCTTTTAGCGGTTGATCTCTGTTTTAGGAGAGGTCTTGAGTTGATTAGATTGGAGTTCGATAAGGGGTTTGTAGTATATAAAATAAGTAATCAGAGCTGCAAGCATGGAGCTAGATAATATGCTTACAATCCACCCAATTACAGAGATCTTATTTGACGATACCCATTTCCTTATCCTGGTCGTATGCGGTATTGTAGAGGTCGATAATTCGCTGGTTCGGTAAACATTGGGGAGTTGAGAGGTTGAGTCTGTGGCCATAAATATTATAGATCCGACTTTTGTCCCTTTATTTATTGTAATAGATCTGTCGGTGGTGTTGTACATTCTTATTTTTATTTTTCCGTGGAATGCAGGTTCTATTTTTGCAGAAACAATCAAAACACCAAGCCCAAGGAAGAGGCTTCCCGTAGGCAGCAATATCCCATATCTATTATATGGAACTCTGATTTCTTCTGATGCTTCAACAACAATTGAGCCGTGAGCGCGAAGGGTGACGTGCTGCTCAATTTTCCATAGACGCTTATCTTCTTGTGAGTAACGGTCGTTCCACCCGTCTCCAATTGTTATCTCTATTGAAAATTCTTCAAGAATTGGCCTTTCACCATCGACATAGATAAAGCTATTGCTAGAAAACATGTTTGCAGAAAAATCTGCTTCAGATTTAGTAGTTCTATCTTTTATCTTAACGATGCCCATCGCGTTATCTTCTTAATATTGCATGAATTCTGCATGGCGTCAGAAATGACCCATGAAAGCAGAGAGCTTACGTTCGCAGCTTGGCTTATGATTCGCGCTACTGCAAGTGCTCCAGCACATGAAACGAGAACATCAGGGAGCACGAATTGATTTGAAGTATCGCCGAGAATGCCTCAGAAGCGAGTTGCCTAAGGGATCATTGGAGTATTTTTTTTACAGAGATTATAAGTAAAATCATGCAAAAATACGGTTAACGAAGCTTATGGCCGTTAGCTCGCCTAAGTAATGGTTTGCGGGAGCTTCGTCAGGACTTGCTCGGCGAAGGCCCTCGTCCCGAGCGGGCCACCGAGATCGCGGGTGCGCAGCTCCGGTGCCTTGATCGTCAGGTCGATCGCCCGCTCGATCGCCTGTGCGGCCTGAAGCAGGGCAGGGGCCTGCCTCCGCTCGCCGAGCCAGGCGAGCAGCATCGCCGCCGAGCCGATCAGCGATGCCGGGTTGGCGAGGTCGCGCCCGGCGATGTCAGGCGCCGAGCCGTGCTGGGCCTGCGCCACCGCATGGTTCTCGCCGGCATTGAGCGAGGCGGCGAGGCCGAGGCTGCCGGAGATCTCCGAAGCCTGGTCGGAGAGGATGTCGCCGAACATGTTGGTGGTGACGATCACGTCGAAGACGCTGGCGTCGCGGACCAGCAGCGCCGCCATCGCATCGATGATCTTCTCCTCGTATTCGACGTCGGGATAGCGCTCGGCCACCGCGCGCACGCATTCCAGGAAGAGCCCGTCGGAGATGCGCAGCACATTGGCCTTGTGCACGGCCGTGACCTTGCGCCGGCGCTGGCGGGCCAGCGCAAAGGCACTCTCGGCGATGCGCAGGGAGGCCTGCCGCGTCACCTTGCGGAACGACATGGCAAGGTCCGGCGTCGGCATGATCTCGCCGGGGCCGAGATGCATCGAGCGGTCGGAATAGAAGCCTTCCGTGTTCTCGCGCACCATCACGAGGTCGAGCGGCTTGCCGCAGCGCGGCGCGAAGCCCTCGCGCGAGCGGGCCGGGCGGATATTGGCATAGAGGTCGAGCCGCTTGCGCAACTGCCCGGACGGGTTCAGCCCACCCTTTTCGGCCGGCGGGTATTCGTTGTGCGAGACCGGGCCGAGAATGACGCCGTCCGCCCGCTTTGCCGCTTCCAGAACGGTCTCGGGAAAGGTGGTGCCCTGGTTATTCAATGCCGCGAAACCGATCTCGGCCCGCTCATACGAGACGGCGAAGCCGAAGCGCCCGCTCGCAGCGTCGAGCACCTTGCAGGTCGCCGCCGCGATCTCGGGGCCGATGCCGTCCCCTTCGAGGACAAGCAGGCGCAGGGCAGGGGGTGTCGCGTCGGTCATGGTCGTGTCGGTCCGGATGTCGTGGGAAAGAAAGAGGGCAGGGAGGTGTCATTCGACCTTGATGTCGACCTCGGCGACGACCTTCGACCATTTCTCACGCTCGGCCTTGACGAAGGCGGTGAACTCGGCCGGCGTGTTGCCGATCGGCTGGGCGCCTTCGAGCTCGAGATTCTTGCGCACCTCCGGCAGGTTGATGATGGTCGCGACCTCGCTGCGCAGCTTGTCGACGATCGCCTGCGCCGTGCCTTTGCGCACGAAGACGCCGTACCAGCCGCTCGCCTCGTAGCCGGGCACGCCGGCTTCCGCGAGCGTCGGCACCTGCGGCAGGGCGGGCGCCCGCTCGGCGGTGGTGACCGCGAGTGCCTTCAGGCTGCCGCCGTTCACATGGCCGATCGCCGATGGCAGCGTCGCGAACATCATCGGGATATGGCCGCCGAGCAGATCGTTCAGGGCCGGCCCGGCGCCGCGATAGGCGGCGTGCTTCAGCTTGACGCCTGCCATCAGCTCGAACAGGGCGGTGGCGATGTGATTGGCCGAGCCATGCCCGGCGGTGCCATAGGTCAGCCCCTCCGGCTGCGCCTTGGCGAGCGCGATCAATTCGGCGACCGAGTTGGCCTTGACCGAAGGGTGCACCAGCAGGAGCAGCGGCGCCTTGGCGATCAGCGTCACCGGCTCCAGCACCTCGGCCGGGTCGTGCTTCAGGTTCTTGAACAGGCTCGGATTGACCGCCATCGGGCCGATATTGCTGATCAGCACGGTGTAGCCGTCGGCCGGGGCCTGTGCTGCCGCAGTGGTGCCGAGATTGCCGCCGGCGCCGGCCCGGTTCTCGACGACGACACCAACCCCGAGCCGATCCTGCAGCTTCTGCGCGACCGCCCGCGCGATCACGTCGGTGCCGCCGCCGGCGGCATAGGGCACGACCATGCTGATCGGCTTGCTCGGCCAATCTTGTGCCTTGGCGGCAATGGCGAAGATGGCGGCGAGCGCGGCTGCGAGCAGGAGCCTCGTGATCTGGCGTGACAAGGTGGCCTCCCAGGCTGTTCTCATTTTTGGTATACTGAAGTATGCTGAAATTGGCGATTGGGAGCAAGCGTTGATTTCGGCGCGGAGCCGGGCGATCACGGCAGCCGGCTTCGAGGAATGGGAGAGGGCGCAGTTTGACGGTCTTTGCGGATGTCCAGCCGGTGCGCTCGCTCGCGGGCCAGGCCTATGCCCGCCTGCGCGAGGCGATCGATGCCGGCGAGCTCAGGCCCGGCATGCGCCTGCGCGAGGATGACCTCGCCACCTGGCTCGAGATGAGCCGCACGCCCTTGCGCGAGGCGGTGCGCCGGCTCGAGGCCGAGGGCTTCTTCACCCGCGATTCGCGCACGCTCGTCGTCATGACGCTCGACCATCAGGCAGTGTCCGAGCTCTACGCGATGCGCGAGGTGCTGGAGGGGACCGTCGCCGCCTTCGCCGCGCGCCACGCCTCGGAGGGCGAGGTCACGCTGCTACGTGATCTGCATGCGATCGAGGCCGGCCTGCTCGCCCGTCCGCAGGAGCTCGCCCGCCATAATGAGCGCTTCCATTCGGCGCTCTATGGCGCGGCGCATAACCGCTACCTGTTGAAGGCTCTGAATGCGCTGCGTGATGCCCGCGCTTTGCTCGGCTCCTCGACATTGCTCGATGCAGGTCGCGCGGAACAGGCCCATGCCGAGCACGATGCGATCGTCTCGGCGATCGAGGCCCGCGATCCTGCCGGGGCCGAAGCTGCGGCCCGCGATCACATCAAAGCCGCCGGCCGGGAGCGGCTGCGGCGGCTGGTGCAGGCGGGTTGACTTCGCCTGCGCTCGCTCCGGCTCAGGCCAGATTGTCGGCGATCAGGAAGCCGAGCAGCGAGATGCATGCCATCACGATCGAGATTTCCAGAAGACTGAAGCCCATTGCCGCCTCCACAGCTGGGGAGGCAACGCATCCGGCCCGCCATGGTTCCGCCGCAGCTGCGACGATTTTGTGATCCCGCCGCTCAGTGCGGCCGCTGCAGCGCCGGTGCCGGTTGCCCGTCTGCTGCGCTCTGCCGTCCGGCGAAGTGGAGCACGACATAGCCGATCACCGCCGAGAGCGCCGAGCCCGCGAGGACGCCGATCTTGGTGGCGTCGTTGAGCGCGGCGTTGCTCGCGAAGGCCAGCGCCCCGATGAACAGGCTCATGGTGAAGCCAATGCCGCAGAGCAGTGAGACGCCGTAGAGCTGCGCCCATGTCGCCTTGGCTGGCATGGTCCCAAGGCCCAGCCGCACGGCGAGCCAAGAGAAGCCGAAGACGCCGATCTGCTTGCCGAGGAAAAGCCCGAGCACGATGCCGAGCGGTACCGGCGTCAGCAGCAGCGAGGGCGACATGCCGGCGATCGAGACGCCGGCATTGGCGAAGCCGAAGACCGGCACGATGACATAGGACGACCAGGGGTGCAGCCGGTGCTCCAGCACGTGCAGCGGCGAATGCTCGGGCTCGTCGCTTTCCATGCCATGGCCACCGAGCGGGATGGTCAGCGCCAGCGCGACGCCGGCGAGGGTGGCGTGGATGCCGGATTTCAGCACGAAGAACCAGAGCAGGGCGCCGATCGCGAGATAGAGCGGCAACAGGCGCACGCCGCGCAGATTGAGCGCGATCAGGACGACGAGGCAGGCGGCCGCGCCGGCCAGCATCGGCAGCGAGAGGTCGCCCGAATAGAACAGCGCGATGATCAGGATGGCGCCGAGGTCGTCGAGGATGGCGAGCGCGGTCAGGAAGATCTTGAGCGAGACCGGCACGCGCGAGCCGAGGATGGCGAGGACGCCGAGTGCAAAGGCGATGTCGGTTGCGGCGGGGATCGCCCAGCCGCGCAGGGCTTCCGGATCACTGCGGGCGAGCGTCGCATAGATCAAGGCCGGCGCGATCATGCCGCCGAGCGCCGCCAGCGCGGGCAGGGCGCGCCGGCTCCACGTTGCGAGCTGGCCTTCGATGAACTCGCGCTTGATCTCGAGCCCGACCAGCAGGAAGAACAGCGCCATCAGCGCATCGTTGATCCAGTGCAGGACGGAGAGCCCGGCGACCTTCGCCTCCAATATCGTGAAATAGACGATACCGAGTGCCGAATTGGCGATGATCAGCGCCAGTGTCGCGGAGAAGACGAGCAGCACGCCGGCCGCGGCCCCGCTTTCGAGGAAGGCGTGCAGGGGCGAGCGACGCTTCGGCGGCCAATCCGGCTGGTGAGCCTGGCTCTCGTCCGTCTGCTGCGTCACGCCGTCCTCCTTCCGCCGGTTTCCGTTTCACCCGGCTGCTGCGACACCCCGATGTCGTTTCGATTGCAGCCGAGGATTGCTCCAGAGGGGCGAGTCGGCTGCTTCGGGTTGTGAATAAAGCAGAGTGCGTGCGAGGTGGCACTCCCTATCGCCGCACTAGCGCCGGCGAAGGCGGGCTGCGCCGCCTGCCAGCGCGGCAGCAACGGTCATGACCGCGAGCAGCGCGGCCGTGCCGCCGAACAGGCTGGCATAGCCGTATCCGGCGATCGCAGGCGTGCTCAACAGCGGCGAGCAGAACTGGCCGATGAAGATCGAGGCGGTCAGGATACCACCAGCCAGCCCGCGCTTCTGCGCTGGTGCCAGGTTGAGGGCGAGGGCGACGAAGCTCGGCGAGACCAGGGCATAACCGGCGCCGATCGCGGCGACCGCGCCGAAGATCGCGGCAGTTGTCGAAGCAAGCAGCAGGACGAGGAAGCCCAGCGCCATCGCGCCATAGCCGAGCGCGAAAATGCCGGGATAGCCGATTGCGCGCTGGATGCGTGGGTAGAGCAAGGCGAAAGCGCCGCCCGACAGCATCAGCACGCCCAGTGCCGAGCCGGTCATGATCGCGCTGTCATAGCCGCGCGCATCCAGAAAGAAGGAGAGCTGGGTCGGCATGATGAAGAAGATCATGTTGGTCGCGCCTTGCAGCAGGACCAGCGAGGCGAGGGGGAACGCCCAGTTGCGGTGTTCCTCGCTCGTGATGCCCAGCTTCGCGCCGCCGGCCCCTGACAGACGTGGCGGATCGACGATGACAAGCCACATCAGCGGCAGGAAGGCGGCGGCGAGCCCGTAGATCGCGAAGGGCAGGCGCGGCGACAGCGCCGCGACCCAGCCTGCGGTGAGGATGAAGACGAGGCCGCCGAGATTGCGCGCCGAGATCTGCAGGCCGGTCAGGGCGTTGCGGTCATCGCCCGTGAAATAGTCGCCGACCAGCGCCGTCTGCGCCGTCATGATCAGCGCGACGGCGATGCCCAACACGAGACGGCTGGCAAAGATCGTCGGCAGGTCGGGCAGGATGAGCCCGGCGCAGCCCGACAGCACGAACAGGATCACCCCCGAGAGCAGCAGCTTGCGCCGCCCGATCCGGTCGGCGGCGATCCCGGCGAGCGGAGCGAAGAGCGCGACGCTGAGCGAGGGCGCCGGCACCAGCAGCCGCGTCAGCAGCGCCGCGTTCGGGTCGCCGGCGAAGAGCCGCTCCAATCCGGGCAGCGCCGGAGCGATCGTCGCGTTCGCCATGGTGGTGAGCGATGCAGCCATCAGCAGCGCGACGGCGCGCCGGTCCTGCCAGACCGGAATTTGTCTTTGTACGAGAACAGCTTCCATGATTTTTCCTCTTGCCGAAATGGGCCTTTCGGCAGAGCCTACGAATTCAAGTCGACTTGAGGTCAAGCATGATTGTTCTCGATATCGGCGAAGTCGCCGAGCGCTCGGGCGTCGCGCCCTCGACCCTGCGCTATTACGAGGAGATCGGCCTGATCTCCTCGCTCTGGCGGCGGGGCCTCAGGCGGCAATTCGATGCCGACGTGCTCCTGAAGCTGTCGCTGATCGCCATGGGCAAGGTGGCAGGATTTTCGCTGGAGGAGATCGCCGGCATGTTCGGCCGCGATGGCAGGCCCGACATCCCGCGCGACCAGCTGCGCCTCAAGGCGGACGAGCTGCAGCGCCAGATGATCGAATTGCGCACGCTGCGGGACATCATGCGCCATGTCGCCGATTGCCCCGCGCCTTCGCATCTGGAGTGCCCGACCTTCCGCAAGCTGATGCAGGCGGCCTCGCGCCGGAAGCTCGTCTACCGCCCCTCGGTCAGGCGTTCCGGCGCGCGCCGGACAGCTCCTTAGCCGCGTCCATCTAGCGCTTGGACAGGCTGACCTCGCGTGATAGGGACCGCGCGGGGATCGGCCGCGATCGGCCGCCGCATTTTCAGGAGCCGGACATGACCGACGCCGCGCGCGACAAGCACCTCTCCAACTCCTTCTTCGGCGCCGGCCTTGCCGATGTCGATCCCGAGATCGCCCGCGCCATCGAGCTCGAGCTCGGTCGTCAGCGCGACGAGATCGAGCTGATCGCTTCGGAGAACATCGTCTCGCAGGCCGTGCTCGAGGCGCAGGGCTCGGTGATGACCAACAAATACGCCGAGGGCTATCCGGGCCGGCGCTATTACGGTGGCTGCCAGTTCGTCGACATCGCCGAGAAGCTCGCGATCGAGCGTGCCTGCCGCCTGTTCGATTGCCAGTTCGCCAATGTCCAGCCGAATTCGGGCTCGCAGGCCAACCAGGCCGTGTTCATGGCGCTGATGCAGCCGGGCGACACCTTCATGGGCCTCGACCTCGCGGCCGGCGGCCATCTGACCCATGGCGCTCCGGTCAACCAGTCTGGCAAGTGGTTCAAGGTCGTGCCCTATGGCGTCTGCGTCGTTGACCAGATCATCGACTATGACGCGATGGAGCGCCTCGCCATCGAGAACAAGCCGAAGATCATCGTCGCCGGCGGCTCCGCCTATGCCCGCCACTGGGATTTCGCCCGCTTCCGCGAGATCGCCGACAAGGTCGGCGCCTATTTCATGGTCGACATCGCCCATTTCGCCGGGCTCGTCGCTGGCGGCGCCCATCCCTCGCCGTTCCCGCACGCCCATGTCGTCACCACCACCACACACAAGACCCTGCGCGGCCCGCGCGGCGGCATGGTGCTGACCAATGACGAGGCGATCGCCAAGAAGATCAACTCGGCGGTGTTCCCGGGCCTGCAGGGCGGGCCGCTGATGCATGTCATCGCCGCCAAGGCCGTCTCCTTCCACGAGGCGCTGCAGCCGGAGTTCAAGAGCTACGCCCACGCCGTCGTCGCCAACGCCAAGGCGCTGGCCGAGACGCTGAAGAGCAAGGGCTTCGACCTCGTCACCGGCGGCACCGACAACCACCTGATGCTGGTCGACCTGCGTTCGAAGAAGGTGACCGGCAAGGCGGCCGAGGCTGCGCTTGGCCGCGCCCACATCACCTGCAACAAGAACGGCATCCCCTTCGATCCGGAGAAGCCGATGGTGACCTCCGGTATCCGCCTGGGCACCCCGGCCGCGACCTCGCGCGGCTTCGGCGTCGCCGAGTTCAAGAAGGTCGGCGAGCTGATCGCCGAGGTGCTGGACGGCCTCGCCGCCAATGGCGAGGAGGGCAACGCCGCCGTCGAGCAGGCGGTCAAGGCCAAGGCCCACGAGCTGACCGCGCGCTTCCCGATCTACTGAGGGGAGGCGATCGGGGCGCCCCTCACGGAAACGTCCCGGTCAGCTTGATCATGAACAGGTTCTCCGGGCCGCCGGGCGCATCGCCCCGGTTGGTCCGGCTGAGCTCGGCGTTGAGGTCGAGCCCCTTCATGATCTTGTAGCCGGCCGAGGCGCTGCCGCCGAACTGGCCGTCCTTGACCTGCGCGGCGACGGCGACGTTGAAGCGGTCATCCGTCGCGCTCAGCTTGAGATTGAGATCGACGGTCGGCTTGGTGACGTCCTTCTTGACGATGCCGCTGAGCTCGAACGAACCGTACTGGACCATGACCTCGCCCTCGACCTTCTCGATCGCGGCCGATTTCGTCACGACCTGAAGCGAAAGATCGAGCTTCAGCCGCTCCCATTTCAGCTTGCCGGTCAGCTTGGCGCCGACCAGTTCCGCCGTCGGGTCGAAGACGATGCCGCCGACGCCGAGTTTCAACGCGCCGAGCTTGACGACCTCGAATTTCAGCTTCTCCAGCTGCTGCAGGCCAAGCGTCACCGCGCCATTGTTCGGCTTGGTGACGAAGAGGGCGGCGCCCGCTCCGAGCGCGAGTGCGGCACCGACGACGTAGACGATGCCCTTGTGCTGATCGACCCAGACGCCGAGAGCCGACGAGCTGGCCGCTTCCTTGAAGGCGTCGACCTGCTTTTCGAGCGATTTGTACGCCGACGACTTCTTGATCTGCTTGAAATATTCGTCGGCCGCCTTCGACAGGACATCGTCGCCGATCGCGCGCAGCTTCTGGATGTCCTCGGACGAGAGCTGGGTCGTCTGGCTCTTGAGTTTGGCGTTGGCGAAGCTCAGCAGGCCCTTCTGCGCCGTCGACAGAACCACCGGGCTCTTGAGGATCTCGGCGAGGCGTTCGGGAGATCTCTGGATCTCGCTGTCGAGAAGGTCGAAGGCCAGGACGACCAGACCGCCGAAGGCGTCGCCGACACTATCATTGGACATCTGCGAAACTCCGATTGCAGGCGATGGGGATCGGCAGGCAGGCGCAGGCAGGTCGCAGGACGATATCTTGCCATGGGGACGGCAGGCCGTCCGGCGTCGTTTTCTGGCGAGGGCCGCGGTCCGGTGCCGGAGCGTCATGCGATCTCGTGCTTGCCCCCTTGCCGTCGGCTGGTCGTTTTTCGCTGGCCTGCGACGGCATGGCTGGGGCAATGAAGGGCCGCGGGCGCTATCGTCCCTCGAGCTAACCCGAAGGCTTCATTCATGCGCTGTCCCTATTGCGGCTCGCTCGATACCCAGGTGAAGGATTCGCGGCCGACCGACGATCACGCCTCGATCCGGCGCCGGCGCGTCTGCCCCGATTGCGGTGGCCGCTTCACCACTTTCGAGCGCGTGCAGCTGCGCGAGCTCACCGTGGTCAAGCGCTCGGGCCGGCGCACCGCCTTCGACCGCGACAAGCTGCAGACCTCGATCGAGGTGGCGCTGCGCAAGCGCCCTGTCGCGCCCGAGCGGATCGAGCGCATGGTCAATGGCATCGTCCGCCAGCTTGAAAGCTCGGGCGAGGGCGAGATCCAGAGCTCGGCCATCGGCGAGCTGGTGATGGAAGGGCTGAAATCGCTCGACGACGTCGCCTATGTCCGCTTTGCCTCGGTCTACCGGAATTTCCGCGAGGCCCGCGATTTCGAGGAGCTGCTCGGCCAGCTCGGCGGCGACGAGATCGAGCCCGCGACCAAGCCGGCGCCCGCCCGCGACGATGCCTGACCCGAACGAGATCGACCGCGCCTTCATGGCGCGGGCGCTGGAGCTCGGCGCGCGCGGGCTCGGCCAGACCTGGCCGAATCCGAGCGTCGGCGCCGTGGTCGTGCAAAATGGTCCGGCCGGTCCGGTGGTCGTCGGCGAGGGCCGCACGCAGCCGGGCGGTCGCCCCCATGCCGAGGCGATGGCTTTCGAGGACGCCGGCGCAGCCGCGAGCGGCGGCACGCTCTACGTCACGCTGGAGCCCTGCTCGCACCGCACGGTTCGTGGCGGCACCCCTTGCGTCGAACGCACCTTGCTTGCCGGCGTCAGGCGCGTCGTCTCGGCCATGGCCGATCCCAACCCGCAGATCGCCGGCCTCAGCCATGCCCTGCTGCGCATGGCGGGCGTAGAGGTCAAGGTCGGCGTGCTCGAGGACCAGGCACAACGCAGCCATCGCGGCCATGTCCTGCGGGTGATTGAGGGGCGGCCGATGGTGACCTTCAAGGTCGCACGCACCGCCGACGGCTTTGCCGGCGGAGCGGGGGGCGCACGTCTCGCCATTTCATGCCCTGAATCCGGCGAATGGGTGCACCGGCTGCGCGCCAGCCATGATGCGATCATGCTCGGCATCGGCAGCGTCCTCGCCGACGATCCGCTGCTGACCGTGCGCCTGCCCGGCCTGGAAATCCGCTCGCCGATCCGTGTCGTGCTCGATTCCTCGCTCCGCCTGCTGCTCGACGCCAAGCTGGTGCAGGGCGCGGCGACCGTGCCGCTCTGGGTGATCGCCGCCGAGGATGCGCCGGTCGCGGCCGAGGAGAAGCTCGTCGCTGCCGGCGTCGAGGTCATGCGCGTCTCGCGCGGCGCCGACGGCCATCTCGACCTGCTGGAGGCGTTGCGCCTGCTGGCGACCCGCGGCATCACCCGCGTCTTCTCGGAAGGCGGCCCGACGATCGGCGAGCAACTGGCGCTGCGGGGCCTCGCCGACGAGGTCATCGTCTCGACCTCGCCGAAGCCGCTCGGAGCCGAGGGCATCGTCGCCGTCCGGCCGGGTCTTGCGGCGCTGCTCGCCGATCCCGAAATCTACGCCGTCACCGAAGCCGGGCAGATCGGCTGCGACCGTTTCGAAGTGTTCACGAGGACCGCCTGATGTTCACCGGCATCGTCACCGCCATCGGCACCGTCACCCGCGCCGAGACCAAGGGCCCGAGCCTGAAGCAGTTCGACTTGTCCTGCCCTTGGGAAGCCTCCGGCATCGAGCTCGGTGCCTCGATCTGCTGCGCCGGCGTCTGCCTGACTGTGACCGCCTTGAAGCCGCGCGAGGACGGCGAGGCCGGCTGCATCTTCCAGGTCGAGACCGCAGCCGAGACCCTGGCGAAGACCAGGGTCGCCGAATGGACGCCCGGCACCAAGATTAACCTCGAGCGCTCGCTGAAGATGGGCGACGAGCTCGGCGGCCATCTCGTCACTGGCCATGTCGACGGCGTCGGCACCATCCTGAAGATCGACGAGATCGCGCCCGATCCGAGCGAGCCCTGGGGCGCGACGGCACGCTTCCACATTCGCGCGCCGCAGGGGCTCGCCCGCTTCATCGCTGCCAAGGGCTCGATCTGCCTCGACGGCACCTCGCTCACGGTGAACACTGTCGAGGACGATGTCTTCACCGTGCTGCTGATCCCGCATTCCTTCAGCGTCACAACCTGGGGTGAGCGCCGGAAGGGGGACGGCGTCCATGTCGAGGTCGATCTGATGGCGCGGTATGCCGCGCGGCTTGCGGAGGCGCGCCCGGGGGGCTAAAGCCGGCCCAACGCTCAGCCCTCATCCTGAGGAGCCGTTTCTGCCGAAACCGCTCCTCAGGATGAGGGCTTTGGTGCTTGGATATTCACGGGCACCATCTCTTGCATAAGGAAGACGCCATGGCCGGATCCCGGCAATCTTCGGCTGCCTCAGCCGCTCCGCTCGACGATGTCCGCGTGCTCGTCGTCGAGGCCCGCTTCTACGATGGTCTGGCCGACGAACTGCTCGCCGGTGCGACCGCCGTGCTCGAGAAGGCCGGCTGCCGCGTCGATGTCGTCACCGTCCCCGGTGCGCTCGAAATCCCTTCCGCCATCGTCATCGGCCTGCGCGCCGCCGACGAGGCGGTCGACCCTTACGAGGCGGTCGTCGCGCTCGGCACCGTCATCCGCGGCGAGACCGGCCATTACGACATCGTCGCCGGCGAGAGCTCGCGCGCGCTGATGGACCTCTCGGTTGCCTTCGCCCTGCCGCTCGGCAACGGCATCCTCACCGTCGAGAATGACGCTCAGGCCTGGGCCCGCGCCAACCGCAGCGAGATGGACAAAGGCGGCGGCGCGGCCGAGGCTGCGCTCGCAGTGCTGCGTTACAAGCGCTCGCTGGCGGAGGAGTCGAAATGAGCCGATCCGAGATGCGCCGCGGCGCCCGGCTCTCGGCCGTCCAGGCGCTCTACGAGATGGAGGTCGGCGGACGCGGTGTGGTCGAGGCCATGGCCGAGTTCGAGGCGTTCTGGATCGGCAAGGAGGTCGAGGACATCGAGCTCCCCAAGGCCGAGATCGCCTTCTTCCGTGATCTGCTCGGCGGCGTCGTCCGCGAGCAGCGTCTCGTCGATCGCTCGGTCGACGATCTCCTCGCTTCCGGCTGGCCGCTGAAGCGCGTCGAGGCGGTGGTCCGCGCCATCCTGCGCGCTGGCGCCTATGAGCTCGCCTTCCGCAAGGACGTGCCGGCTCGCGCCGTGATCTCGGAATATGTCGCGGTCGCCCGTTCCTTCTACGAGGGCGACGAGGTCGGCATGGTCAACGCGGTGCTCGACAGGATGGCCCGCGACGTCCGCGCCGAGGAATTCGACGCGCCGGCAGCGTGAGCGACGCCGTGGCCGGAACCCAATCCCCCGGCGAATTCGAACTGATCGCCCGCTATTTCGCGCCGATCGCCGGCAGCGCCGGGCTCGGTCTCGTTGACGACGCAGCCTTGCTGCGCCCGGCACGCGGCTATGAAGTCGTGGTCACGGCGGATGCGCTCGTCGCCGGCGTGCATTTCTTCGCCGACGATCCGCCGGCCTCGATCGGGTGCAAGGCGCTCGGCGTCAATCTCTCCGATCTTGCCGCCAAGGGCGCCAGGCCTGACGGCTTCGTGCTGACGCTCGCTCTGCCGAAGGGCTGGACCGAGAAGTGGCTCGCGGGCTTCGCCGAGGGGCTCGCTGCCATGGCGGCAGAGAGCGGCTGCCCGCTGATCGGCGGCGACACCGTCTCGACCACCGGTCCGCTGACCCTCTCGATCACCGCCTTCGGCAGCGTTCCTGCCGGCCGCATGGTGCTGCGTTCCGGCGCCAAGCCGGGCGACATCGTCGCCGTCACCGGCACGATCGGCGACGGCGCGCTCGGGCTGAAGGCGCATGCGCGTGACCGGCCTGCCTGGGCCGGCAAGCTCCCCGAAGCCGATCGCGCTTTCCTGGCCGATCGCTATCTGCACCCGCAGCCGCGGATTGCGCTCGCCGCGGCCCTGCAGGCGCATGCCTCGGCGGCGATGGACGTCTCCGACGGACTGGTCGGTGACCTTGCCAAATTGCTGACGGCCTCGAAGGCCGGTGCCGAGATCGACCTCGACGCGGTCCCGCTCTCGCCCGCGGCCCGCACTGCCGTCATGGCCGATCCCGCATTGGCGGAACTGGCCTGGACCGGTGGAGACGACTACGAAATTCTCTGTACGGTCCCGGAAGGAGAATTTCCTTCTCTGCTTGCAGCGGCTAAGGCAGCGGGGCTCGGCTTGACGCCGATCGGGCGCGTCACCGCCGAAGCCGGAAACGTGCGCTATACCGAAGCGGGCCGGCCGCGAACCTTCGCACGCGGCTCCTTCGCTCATTTTTAGAAGGCGGCCACGCGGCCGCGAAGGGCGGCTGCGATGAACCAGCATGTTCCGGTGATGGACGGCGATACGCTCGCCAGGCGCAATGCGCTGGTGCTCGCCTGCGCCCAGGCGCTCGGCGGCGCGAGCCCCTCGATCGTGATCTCGCTGGGCGGCATCGTCGGCTCGCAACTTGTCGCGAACCAGGCCTTCGCCACCGTGCCGGTCAGCCTGATGCAGCTCGGTCTCGCCTGCGGTGTCATCCCGGCGGCGTTCCTGATGCGTCGGATCGGTCGCCGCCGCGGCTATGTCATCGGGGCGCTGATCGGTGCATTCGGCGCGAGCGTCGCCGCGACCGGAGTGGCGGAGCGGCTGTTCTGGCTGTTCTGCCTCGGCACCTTCCTGTGCGGACTCTACGGCTCTTATGTCCAGAGCTATCGCTTCGCCGCGGCCGACACGGCGAGCGAGGGCTTCAGGCCGCGCGCCATCTCCTGGGTGATGATCGGCGGGCTGGCCGCCGGCGTGATCGGGCCGCAATCGGTCTACTGGACGCGCGACCTGACGCCGGCTGCCCCCTTCGCCGCGAGCTTCCTGGCGCAGGGGGCGCTCGCCCTCATCGCCATCAGCGTCGTGCTGGCCCTGCGCGCGCCGCCGGTACGGGATGAAAAGCCGGGCGGCGGTCGACCGCTCCCCGAGATCATGCGCCAGCCCAAGTTCATCGCTTCGGTCATTGCGGCGCTGGTCGCCTATGGGCTGATGAGCTTCGTGATGACGGCGGCCCCGCTCGCCATGGTCGGCTGCGGCCACAGCGTCGGCGACGCGGCGCTCGGCATCCAGTGGCATGTGCTCGCCATGTTCGCGCCGAGCTTCTTCACCGGCCGGCTGATCGCCCGCTTCGGCAAGGAGAAGGTCACGGCCGCCGGCCTGCTGCTGACGGCGCTTGCGGCGATCGTCGGCCTCAGCGGCCTCAGCGTCGCGCATTTCTGGATCGCGCTCGTCCTGCTCGGGATCGGCTGGAATTTCGGCTTCATCGGCGCGACCGCGCTGGTCACCGACTGCTATCGCCCTGAGGAACGGGTCAAGGTCCAGGCCGCCAACGACTTCCTCGTCTTCGGCTCGGTCGCGATCGCCTCCTTCTCCTCCGGCGGCCTGCTCAGCGCCGGCGGCTGGACCAGCGTCAACTGGCTGGTCTTCCCGCCGGTCGCGATCGCGCTGGCACTGGTCGCCTGGCAGGGCTTGCAGAGGCGCGTGGCGGCGTGATCCTTGCGAGGTAGTCCGCCTCCAAGCAGGAGACCTCGCATGCGCCCCCACCAGCTTCCCCAGTTCGCCGGCCGCCCCGTGGCGGGCGCGATCGGCCACAATCGCGGCGTCGTGCAGCGGAACTACGCCTTCATGCCGCCCGAGGGTGTGCTGGTCAGCCGGCTGCCGCATTTCGAAAAGACCATCGCGCGCATTCTCGCTGCCCCCGTGCTCGGTGCCCAGTTTGCGCAATATGTGCTCGAGATCGAGCCCGGCGGCGGCACGCTCGCGCCCTTCGCCGAGGAGGGCGTCCAGCATTTCTACTACGGCCTTGCGGGCGAGGCGGCGTTCGCCATCGAGGGGTCGGCGAGCGGCTCGTTCCGCGCCGGCAGCTTCGCCTATGTGCCGGGCGGGACGCGATTTTCGCTGCGCAACGACAGCGATGCGCCGGTCCGCGTCCTCGGTCTGCGCAAGCGCTATGAGCCGGCGCCGGGCCTCGCCATGCCGGGGCCGATCCTGTCTCATCGCGACGCGGTCCCGCTGACCAATCACACCGGCATGGAAGGGCGCGGCTTCCAGTTCCTGCTGCCTTATGGCGACATGCGCTTCGACTTCGAGATGAACCTGATGTGGTTCAAGCCCGGAGCCTTCTTCCCCGATGTCGAGACGCATGTGATGGAGCACGGGCTCTACATGCTGGAAGGGCAGGGGCTGTATTTCCTCGGGCAGGACTGGCACGAGATCTGGGCCGAGGACTTCATCTGGATGGGCGGCTATTGCCCGCAGCAATTCTATCCGACCGGTTTCGGCGATGCCTGCTACCTGCTCTACAAGAACGTCAATCGGGACGTGGCACTGTAGGGCCCTTCGCAAAACTCGCGGCCGATCGGCAGGCCGGTGCGCCACGGCCTGACATCCTCTCGAAATTGTCAGCCGACCCGTTTGCGATTCCGGCGGAAACTGGGCAACAATCGGCCCCGACACTGGTGATCGGCGCTGCAGGCCTGATTCTTTGTTAGGCCGACGGCGCCGTTCCTTGCGTTTGAAGAACCGGAAAACCGGCTCCGTCGGGGCGTCCTGCCCCGGATGACGAAATATCAGGGATAGGAAATTCGATGTCGGCCTTGCTCATCATCATTGTCTTGAGTGCGTTATCGATCGTCTACGGCTTATGGGCCTATGGCGACGTGATGAAACGCGATGCCGGCAGCCAGCGCATGCAGGAGATTTCCGGCGCGGTGGCGGAAGGCGCGCAAGCCTATCTCAAGCGCCAGTACATGACGATCGGCATTGTCGGCGTCGTGCTTTTCCTCGGCCTCACCTGGCTGCTCGGCGCCTATGTCGGCATCGGCTTCCTGATCGGGGCCGTGCTCTCGGGCGTCGCCGGCTTCATCGGCATGAATGTCTCGGTCCGCTCCAACGTCCGCACTGCCCAGGCGGCAATGCAGTCGCTTGGTGAAGGCCTCGATGTCGCCTTCAAGGCGGGCGCGGTCACCGGCATGCTGGTTGCCGGCCTCGCTCTGCTCGGCGTCGCCTGCTATTACGGCTTCCTCACCGGCATGAAGGGCTTCGCCCCCTCGGATCGCGTCGTCATCGACTCGCTCGTCGCGCTGGGCTTCGGCGCCTCGCTGATCTCGATCTTCGCCCGTCTCGGCGGCGGCATCTTCACCAAGGGCGCTGATGTCGGCGCCGACCTCGTCGGCAAGGTCGAGGCTGGCATTCCCGAGGATGATCCGCGCAACCCGGCGACGATCGCCGACAATGTCGGCGACAATGTCGGCGACTGCGCCGGCATGGCGGCCGACCTGTTCGAGACCTATGCGGTGACGCTGGTCGCGACCATGGTGCTCTCGGCGATCTTCTTCGCCGGCCAGCCCGTGCTCGGCGCGATGATGCTGTACCCGATGGCGATCGGCGCGGCCTGCGTCGTCACCTCGATCATCGGCACCTTCTTCGTCAAGCTCGGCGCCAACCAGTCGATCATGGGTGCGCTCTACAAGGGCTTCATCGCTGCCGGCGTGCTCTCGGTCGGCGCGATCGCCGCTGTGAACTACCTGATGTTCGGCGGCTTCGCCGCCTCGTTCACCACCGTGCAGGGCGTGACTTTCACCTCGGGCGGCCTGTTCGGCTGCGCGCTGGTCGGTCTTGCGGTGACGCTGCTGATCGTCGTCATCACCGAATACTACACCGGCACGGGCAAGCGCCCGGTCGTCTCGATCGCCCAGGCTTCGGTCACCGGCCACGGCACCAACGTCATCCAGGGCCTGGCGGTTTCTCTGGAAGCGACAGCGCTGCCGACCATCGTGATCATCGCCGGCATCATCGTCGCCTACGGCCTCGCCGGCCTGTTCGGCATCGCCATCGCCACCACCGCCATGCTGGCGCTGGCCGGCGTCGTCGTCGCGCTCGACGCCTTCGGCCCGGTCACCGACAATGCCGGCGGCATCGCCGAGATGGCCGGCCTGCCCAAGGAGGTCCGCCACTCCACCGACGCGCTCGACGCGGTCGGCAATACCACCAAGGCGATCACCAAGGGCTATGCGATCGGCTCGGCTGGTCTCGGCGCGCTGGTGCTCTTCGCCGCCTACACCTCGGACCTCAACTTCTTCATCGGCGAGGCGAACAAGGCGGGCGGCACCGGCTTCCAGTACTTCAAGGGCGTCACCGTCGACTTCACCCTGTCGAACCCCTACGTCGTCGTCGGCCTGCTGCTTGGCGGCCTGATCCCCTTCCTGTTCGGCGGCATGAGCATGACCGCCGTCGGCAAGGCGGCGGGCTCGGTCGTCGAGGAAGTCCGCAAGCAGTTCAAGGAAAAGCCCGGCATCATGGAAGGCAAGGACCGGCCCGATTACGGCCGCGCCGTCGACATGCTGACCCGCGCCGCGATCAAGGAAATGATCGTGCCCTCGCTGCTGCCGGTGCTGGCACCGATCGTGACCTTCTTCGTCATCAACGCCATCGCCGGCAAGAACCAGGCCTTCGCCTCCGTCGGCGCCATGCTGATGGGCGTGATCGTCACCGGCATCTTCGTCGCCATCTCGATGACCTCGGGCGGCGGCGCCTGGGACAACGCCAAGAAGAGCTTCGAGGACGGTTTCGTCGACAAGGACGGCGTGCGCCATCTCAAGGGCTCGGAGGCGCACAAGGCCTCGGTCACCGGCGACACCGTCGGCGACCCCTACAAGGACACGGCGGGCCCCGCCGTGAACCCTGCGATCAAGATCACCAACATCATCGCGCTGCTGCTGCTCGCCATCCTGGCGCATAGCTGAGCGGCAGGATCGTCTAAACAAGGCTTGGTCCCGCGGAGCGATCCGCGGGACTTTTCATTGTATTGTGAATAACTTGGAAGGCGAATGAGATTCAGATTCTCAGCCGCTTGAATCAAATTGGGAGCCACGACGTGATCGATACAATCGGCGGAATCCTTCTGGATGCGCTCGGCTACACGACCGCGCGCGTGCTCGTTCCGATCGTGACGTTCGGGCGCGTTCGCGTGCAGGCTCTTCGTGCGGAGCCGCAGCGGTCCAACTGGTTCGGCTTCTCGCGCGCTGCCGATGGCTCATGCCAGCTCGAGGCGACCATGGCCGGCTGGTACGGCCTGTTCGTCTGGATCGCGGCATTGATCGTCGTGCTTGTGCTGCTGCGATGAGATTGCACCCAGTCCGGGCGCTACGGCCGGGACCGTAGCATTCCAGGGCGACCTGTGTGCCAGCGCCTGTCATGGTCCGCCCCTCTCCAGGAGGACACCATGACCGCCCCAGCCGCTTCCGCCACCGCACGAGCCGGGCACCTCGCCGACCTTGCCTCCCTGCTCGCGCTGGCGACGCTCTGGGGCGCCTCCTACAGCTTCATCAAGCTCGGGGTCGAGACGATCCCGCCGTTGACGCTGATCGCGGCGCGCACCCTCATCGCCGGTGCGATCCTGCTCCTCGTCATCCGCTGGCGCGGGCTTAAGCTTCCGCGCGATCCCGTCATCTGGCGGCGCTTCCTGATCCAGGCCTGCCTCAACAGCGCTGTACCCTTCACCCTGATCGCCTGGGCCGAGACCAGCGTCGATGCCGGTCTTGCCGTGATCCTCAATGCCGGCTCGCCGATTTTCGCCTTCCTGCTCAGCCTGCTGCTCTTCCGCTCGGAGGCGGCTGCGGGCCGCAAGCTATTCGGCGTCGTTGCCGGGCTGCTTGGCGTCTGCCTCATCATTGGCGTCGAGGCACTCTCGGGCTTCGGCCGCGAGCTCTGGGCACAGCTCGCCCTCGTCGCGGCGGCGGCCTGCTATGGCGGCGCGGCCCTGTTCGGCCGCAATTTCAAGGGTCTCGACCCGATCATGCCGGCTTGCGGCTCGCTGCTCTGCGGCGCGGTGATCCTGATCCCCTTCAGTCTCCTCATCGACCGGCCCTGGACGCTCGCGCCCTCTGCTACGTCGATCCAGGCGCTGCTGGCGCTCTCGCTGTTCTCGACCGCGCTGGCCTTCATCCTCTATTTCCGGCTGATCGACCGGCTCGGCACGGTCGGGACGACCTCGGTCGCCTATCTGCGCGTGCCGACCGGGGTCGCCATCGGCGTCCTCTTCCTCGGCGAGCGGCTGAGCCCGACGGCCTGGGCCGGGCTCGCGCTGGTCATCCTCGGCGTGTTCGCGATGACGCTGCCTGCGCGCAAGCCCGAGGGCGGCTAGAGCGCCGGTCCCCTGGCGATCTAGGCCGCAGCCACAATGACATGGGCCTGGATCTTGGCGGCGACCTCGCCGCTGCCATGCCGCTCCGCCAGCGCCGAGGCGGCGTAGTCGGTCGCGGCCGCCAGTTTTCCGGGCTCCCTGGCCTCGATCTCGTTGCGCAGGACCGTTCCCTGGCAATAGGCGACAGCCGGAATATGCGGAGAGGGGGCACGGCTGATCTCGGCTCTGGTCTCGATCGTCACATCGGAAAAGCCGGCGGCCTGCAGATCGCCGCGGATCAGCGCCTTGTCGTGGTAGCCATGCGGCGTGCGCGCCAGGAAGCGCGGCGGATCATTCGGGAACAGCCTCGCCAGCGCATTGGTCACATCATCGGCGAAAACGTTCTCCTCGATGCGGTCCCAGACGCTGAACAGGACATGTCCGCCGGGCTTCAGCACTCGCCTCGCTTCGCGATAGGCCGCCGGGCGGTCGGGGAAGAACATCGCGCCGAACTGGCAGCAGACGAGATCGAAGGTGGCATCGTCGAACGGCAGTGCCATGGCATCGGCCTGGCGCCAGCTGATGCGGTCATCCGGCGGCTGTTGCGAAGCGGCATAGTCGAGCATCGCCTGGTTGAGATCGGTGACGACATAGCGCGCGCCGGAAGGGAGTTTCGGCGCCAGGGCGCGGGGGACGGCCCCTGTACCCGCGGCGATTTCCAGAACAGTCGTCGGCGACAGGGACACGGCGCGCCGGGCAAGATCCGCGGCATATCGCGCGAAGATCAGCGGCACCATGTAGCGATCGTAATTTTCCGGAATCGAGCCGGAGAACAGCTTGTCGGAGTCGAGCATCGCGACCTCCGTCCTTGGCGTGAGGGCAGCATAGCCGACGCAGCGGGCCGACGATAGCGGCTGGCATATCCATCGGCTGCCACAATGGGTCTCGAATCACCTGCGAATCGATGATCTGAGCAGCTCGTGCCAAAGAAAAAGCCCTGCGACCGCGTCGCAGGGCTTTGCTTGGAGCACAATGACGTGCCGGTCAGTTGCCGAACGGCGTGAACTTGGTGACGCCCTTGAACAGATTGCGCAGGAAGCTCTGCTCCTCGCCACCGGTCGAGGTGGTGCGGCTGATGAAGTCGAAGATCACGCCGTCCTGCAGGCCGTAATTGGCGATGCGCTCGACCTTGAAGCCCTTGTTGAAATAGATCACCAGCACCTTCTGGTCGATGACGGCGAAGTCCTGGAACTGGAAGCGGCGGCGCACGGTCTGGCTGATGTAGTAGAAGGTGCGGTTGCCGACGGTCGAGGTCGTCGAGGGCGTGCCGAGCGTGGTCAGCACCGTCTGCACATCCATGCCGGGCTTCACCTTGGCGATGGTGTCCTCGTCCATGACGAAGCCGCGGGTGAATTCTTCGTTGAGGCCGGCCGAGGTCGGGGTGCGGAAGCCGAGATTGGTGGCGGTGCCGCAACCGGCCAGCGGCAGCACGGCGGCCAGCGAGCCGATCAGGACGGTACGGCGGGTCGGAGCAGTCATGCGTGGCGGATCCGAGGGGAGGCGCGCGGAGCTGCCGCGCTTGTCAGGGTGGGTGCGCTTGGCGTAACGCCCGAGCATGGCTTTGGCAAGGCAAGTCACTTTTTAGACAAGCAAGTTGGGAAAGGCGGGGTAGGGGTGTGATCTTCGGCCTGTTCGGCAGGAAGCGCGCGCGCATGGCGCCGGTCAATGCGTTGCTGGAGCGCATCGTGGCCGCTTCGCGCGAGCCCGCCCTTTATTTGCAAGGCGGTATCCCGGATGATTTCGAGGGCCGCTTCGAGGCGCTGACGCTGCATCTCTTCCTGGTGCTGCGGCGTCTGCGCGACCTGCCGGTCCCGGCGGCCGATGCGGCGCAGGACCTGATCGACGCCAGCTTCGCCTATCTGGAGCTCGGCTTCCGCCAGGGCGGCATCAGCGACGTCGCTGTGCCCAAGCGGATGAAGAAGATCGGCCGCAGCTTCTATGGCCGCCTCAGCGGTTATGAGGAAGCGCTCGCGGCAGAGGATGCCGGCGCGCTCGCCGCAGCGCTCGCCCGCAACATCTCCGCGGGCGTCGATGCGCCGGCGCTCGCACGCCATGTCCGGGTCGCCGGCACTGTCTTGGCCACGCGCTCGCTCGACGATATCCTTGGCGCCGACCCATTGTTTTCGTCTTTCGCCGACAGCCTCGCAGCATGACCGATTCAAATCAGGATACCTTGCCGCTTCGCCACCCGATCCGTGTCGAGAGCATCACCTTGCGCCCGGTCCCGGTCGAGATCGCGGCCGAGCAGGGCGATCTGCCGGGGATCGCGAGCTTTCTCGGCGTCGCTTCGGTCGAGACGCTGAAGGCGAGCTATTCGCTCTCGCGCAATGGCGAGCGGGTCAAGCTCGAGGGAATGATCAAAGCGAGCCTGCACCAGACTTGCGTCGTCACGCTCGACCTCTTCCCGGTCGAGCTCAACGTGCCGGTCAAGCTCGACTTCGCGCCGGAGGCCGAGATCGCCGCGATGGCGAAGCCGTCCGAGGATGACGAAATCGACATCGAGGTGCTGCTGAACGAGGAAGAGCCGCCGGAGGCCATCGTCGACGGTATGATCGACCTGGGCACGGTCACGCTCGAATTCCTGGCGCTCTCGCTCGATCCCTACCCGCGCAAGCCCGGCGTCGAATTCAGCGAGCCGGCGCCCGAGACTCCGGCCGAATCGCCCTTTGCCGCGCTGCTGCAGCTGAAGCGCAGCGAATGATCGGCGAAAACCTCAGCGCTTTCGCTTGCGGCGGGCGTCCAACCCGCTATTGTCCGCCGCCCACCCGGCCGCCCCGGCAGGGGGCGCAGCCCCTGGAATCGATCACCACCGCATGACACGCCCGGTTACAATCGCGCTCGACGCCATGGGCGGTGATCACGGCCCGTCCGTGGTCATTCCGGGCGCCGCCCTCACGCTCGAACGCCGCCCCGACACGAAATTCGTGATCTTCGGGAACGAGGGCGAGGTCATGCCGCTGCTCGATGCGCATCCGCAGCTCAAGGCCGTCACCACCTTCCACCACACCGAGGTCTCGGTGAAGATGGACGACAAGCCGAGCCAGGCGCTGCGCTATGGCCGCTACAAGTCGTCGATGTGGCGCGCCATCGACGCGACCAAGACCGGCGAGGCCGACGTCACCATCTCGGCCGGAAATACCGGCGCGCTGATGGCGATGTCGAGGTTCTGCCTGAAGTCGATGCCGCAGGTCGACCGTCCGGCGCTCGCCGGCCTGTGGCCGACGGCGCGCGGCGAGAGCATCGTGCTCGATCTCGGCGCCACCATCGGCGCCGACGCCCAGCATTTGGTCGATCTCGCCGTGATGGGCGCGGCGATGGCGCGCGTCGTCTTCGATCTCGACCGGCCGAGCGTCGGCCTGCTCAATATCGGGGTCGAGGAGATCAAGGGCGTCGAGGCGATCAAGGAGGCCGGCCGCATCCTGCGCGAGAGCAACCTGCCGCATTTCGACTATCACGGCTTCGTCGAGGGCGACGATCTCGGCAAGGGCACGGTCGACGTTGTCGTCACCGAGGGCTTCACCGGCAATATCGCCCTGAAGACCGCCGAGGGCACGGCCAAGCAGATCGCCGAATACCTGCGCGCCGCGATGGGCCGTTCGCTGATGTCGAAAATCGGTTATCTTTTCGCCCGCGGCGCCTTCGTCGCGCTGAAGGAGAAGATGGACCCGCGTAGGGCCAATGGAGGCGTCTTCCTCGGGCTCGAAGGCATCGTGATCAAGAGCCATGGCGGCACGGATGCCGTCGGGTTCGCCAGTGCGACCGAACTCGGCTACGAGATGGCGCGCGAGAATCTGATGGCCAAGGTACGCGAGATGGTCGCCGCGACGGCGCGGCCCAGCGCGGTACCGGAAAATGCACCAATCGCCAGCGGCGAGTAGGGAAGAGAAACGTCCTTGTCCAGAATGCGATCCGTCCTGCGCGGCTGCGGCTCCTATCTGCCGGCGCGCATCCTGACCAACGCCGAACTGGCTGAGAAGGTCGATACCAGCGACGAATGGATCGTCCAGCGTACCGGCATCCATGCCCGCCACATCGCCGCCGATGACGAGACCACCGGCATGCTCGGCCTGAAGGCGGCGCAGGCCGCGCTCGCCGACGCCGGCATCCCGGCGAGCGAGGTCGACCTCATCATCGTCGCCACCGCGACGCCCGACCACACCTTCCCGGCGACAGCGACCTTTGTCCAGGCCGAGCTCGGCATCACGCAAGGCGCCGCCTTCGACCTGCAGGCCGTCTGCTCCGGTTTCGTCTTCGGCCTCGCCACGGCCGACAAGTTCCTGACCAGCGGCGCGGCCAAGACCGCGCTCGTCATCGGCGCCGAGACCTTCTCGCGCATCCTGGACTGGGAGGACCGCGCCACCTGCGTGCTGTTCGGCGACGGCGCGGGCGCTGTGGTGCTGCGCGCCGAGGAGGGCACCGGCACGCTCGCCGATCGCGGCGTGCTGACGACCCATGTCCGCTCCGATGGCCGCTACGCCAACAAGCTCTATGTCGATGGCGGGCCAGGCTCGACCAAGACCGTCGGCTTCCTGCGGATGGAGGGCCGCGAGGTCTTCAAGCACGCCGTGGTCAATCTGGCCGACACGGTGCGCCACACCTTCGAGGAGACCGGGCTCAGCGGCGCCGATATCGACTGGTTCGTGCCGCACCAGGCCAACCGCCGCATCATCGACGCCACCGCCCACAAGCTCGGCATCAGCGAAGACCGTGTCGTGGTCACTGTCGGCCAGCACGGCAACACCTCGGCAGCCTCGATCCCGCTCGCTTTGGCGCAGGCTCATTCGGACGGGCGCATCAAGCCCGGGCAGCTCGTGCTGATCGAGGCGATGGGCGGCGGCTTCACCTGGGGCTCGGCGCTGATCCGCTGGTAGCGGCCCGCTTCGGCTGCCCAAGCTAAGCGCTTTGGATTTATGACATTTTCTTAGCGGCCGTCAGCGCGGATTTTCCGCGTTTTTCAACCTGTGCGGGTGTGTCGAGGATTGACCGCAATCGCCTCGCCGCCTAGCGTCCGCCTCCGGTGGGGTTAGGTTAACGGGGACGCCGCTGCTGGAAGAAACGCCTTGGAGGAATTGATGGCGGGGCAAACGATTACGCGGGCTGATCTGTGCGAGGCCGTGTACCAGAAGATCGGCCTGTCGCGGACGGAGTCGTCCAAGCTGGTCGAGGCGGTCCTCGACGAGATCTGCGACGCGGTTGCGCGTGGGGAAAACGTCAAATTGTCCTCGTTCGGCTCCTTCGTCGTACGCGACAAAGGCGAGCGAATCGGGCGTAATCCGAAAACTGGCGTCGAAGTTCCGATCGAGCCGCGTCGCGTGATGGTGTTCAAGCCGTCCAACGTGATGAAGGCCCGGATCAACGGATTGAATGGCGTAGGTGAGGAAGAGTGACTCTGGAGTTCCACGACGGCGGATTCGAGGCCGAATTGGATAACAAGAGCCCAGACGCATTCAGAACCATCAGCGAGGTCGCCGAAGACCTCGACATTCCCCAACATGTCCTGCGTTTCTGGGAAACGCGCTTTTCCCAGATCAAGCCGCTGAAGCGCGGCGGCGGCCGGCGCTATTACCGGCCCGACGATGTCGCCTTGCTCAAGGGCATCCGCCGCCTGCTCTACGGCGAGGGCTACACCATCAAGGGCCTGCAGCGCATCCTGAAGGAGCAGGGGCCGCGCTATGTCCAGGCGATCGGCCGCGGTGGCGAGATCGTCGGCGGCAACGCCTCTCCTGCGCACGCGCCTGCGGCCCATAGCACCCCGCCGCGTAGCGAGCCGATGCCGCCGGCCCAGCCGATGCAGCATCACCATGTCGCTGCCGCCGAGCCGGGTTTCGCGGCGAAGGCGCTGCTGTCCTCCCTGCCGCGCTCGGCCCAGCCGCTGGTCGGCGCCGACGACCTCGCCTTCCTCAAGGCGACACTCTCCGAGTTGACCGAATGCCGCCGCCTGCTGCACGGCGCTCTGGCCGGCGCGGCCGCGGGAGAGGACGGCTGAGCGCTGCCTGCGCTTGAACCTTCGGCCCCGGCTCGCTAGATCAGCGGGCGAGGACGACCTCCGCAGGCTTCTCGCTGGCGTTTCCGTTATAGGCGTGGACGACCTCGCCCTTCTCACAAGGAGGGCCGCCATGGCCTGGACCTATCTCTTCTTCGCCGGCCTCTTTGAGATCGGCTGGGCTATCGGCCTGAAATACACGCACGGCTTCAGCCGGCTTGTCCCGACCGCTTTGACGGTCGCCAGCATGGCGGTGAGCCTCGGGTTGCTCGGGCTGGCGCTGAAGAGCCTGCCGCTCGGCACCGCCTATGCGATCTGGACCGGCATCGGCACGATCGGCACCGCCATCCTAGGCATGATCCTGTTCGGCGAGCCGGCAACGGCGCTGCGCCTCGCCTGCATCGGCCTGATCGTCGCCGGCATCGTCGGCCTCAAGCTCGTTTCCTGAGGCGAGCGAGCCATCGGACCGGCGGCGTCTCAGCGTCGCCGGAACGCTTCCGGCCAGAGCCCGTTGCGCTCGAGCAGCACGACCGCGACGATGATGGCGAGGGTCACGACGATGGTCATCAACTTGGCGTCCCAGGGGACGCGTCGGCCAATTAGCCAGATCAGTGCCAGGCCGGCGACCAGAGGGATCAGCATCTCCATGACGTCAGCCTAGCGCAGAACTCCGCAGGCCGCATCCGCCCTCGCAAATCTCCGGAACAGTTCGCAGCGGCACACGTTGCAGCGACAGGGAAGCACGTTGTCGGCAGATGGCGTCGGTTTCAGCAATCCGCACATAGCGTACAGGAGGAAGGCATGGGCCTGTTTTCCAAGGATATCAAGACGATGGATGATCTCTTCGTGCATCAGCTCCAGGACATCTATTACGCCGAGAAGCAGATCCGCAAAGCGCTGCCGACCATGATCGAGAAGGCCACCGACACCCAGTTGCGCAACGGCCTGCAGGCCCATCTCGGCGAGACCGAAGGTCATATCCGCCGGCTCGAGCAGGTCTTCCAGCAGCACGGCGTCGAGGCCAAGGGCGTCGACTGCCCGGCGATCGACGGCATCCTCGAAGAGGCCGACGAGGTGGTGGGCGAGGTCGAGGACAAGCAGGTGCTGGATGCGGCGATCATCGCCGCGGCGCAGGCGGTCGAGCACTACGAGATCACCCGCTACGGCACGCTGACCGCCTGGGCCAAGCAGCTCGGCCGCGCCGACTGCGCCGCCCTGCTGCAGCAAAATCTCGACGAGGAGCATGCCGCAGACAGCAAGCTGACCAAGCTGGCGGAATCCGGCATCAACCGTCAGGCTGCCTGACGGGCGGTCAAGCCTCGGCCGGTGAGGGCGCCTCGCTGTCCTCCCGGCCTGTCGCGCCACCTTCCATCAGCGGTCGCAGCTTGGCCAGTTCCTGCGCCATGAAGTCGAGGAAGAGGCGGACCCGCGGCGAGTGGCGCAGGTCGGGATGGGTCAGGAGCCACAGATCGGCGGCATAGCCGGTCTGGGGCTGCGCCAGCCGGACGAGCGCCGGACGCTTGTCGGCGATGAAGCAGGGCAGGAAGCCGATGCCGATGCCAGCCTCGACAGCTTCCGCCAGGCCGAGAACCGTGTTGAGCTTGTAGACGGTCTGGTCCGCCGGGATGTGCTTCTGGCGATACTGCACGACCTTGAAATTGCTGAACTGGTCGCCGAGCGAGATCCAGCGCTGCTGCGTGAGTGCGGACGGATCGGCCGGTGGCCCTTCCGGAAAATCCGTGGCGCGTCCATAGAGCGCCCAGCCGATCTGCGCGACCCGCCGGCCGATCAGGTTCTCCGGCGGATTGTCGGTGGCGCGGATCGCGACATCGGCGTCGCGCTTGCTGAGATTGAGCGCCTGGTTGCCGAGCAGCACGTCGAGTTTGATGTCCGGGCACTGCTTCATGAAGGCGGCGAAAAGCGGCGTCAGCAGTTCGACCAGCAGCGAGTCGTTGGTGGTGACGCGCAGTTCCCCGGCCGGCAGGATCTCGCGGCCGGCCAGGCGCCGCGTGAAGCCGGCGATGTCGGTCTCCAGCCGCTCGGCCAGGACCGCCATTTCCTCGCCGGCGGGGGTCGGCACATAGCCGGAGCGATGCCGCTCGAACAGCCGCGTCCCGAGATTTTCCTCGATCTGGCCGAGCCGGCGGAACACGGTCGAGTGGTTGAGGCCGATCAATTCGGCCGCGGCCGGCAGGCTTCGCGCCTCGGCGATGGCCTTGATCAGCCGGAAATCGTCCCAGGCGATGGAAGAGGCGGCGATCGGCAAGCGGGCGGCTCCGGCGAAGTCTTGGTGCCCTTCAAAGATGGTACGGGCGACAGGTTGCAGCAACCTGTCGCCCGTTCGGCTCGATGTCGAGGTGGTACTCAGGCCAAAGCGGGCTTGGTCGTGGCGGGGAGGCCGGCCGGGCGCAGCGCCAGCGCGCCGTCGCCGATCAGGACATGAGCGAAGGCAGTGAGCGCCAGGAAGGCGGGATATTCCCAGCCGCCGTTCGGCGCGTTGAAGACCCAGCCGTTCGGGGCGTGGATGGAGAGCGCGCCGAGCAGGATCGGAAGCAGCAGGAGCGAGACATAGCGGCTGTAGAAGCCGGTGAGGATGGCGAGGCCGCCGAGCACTTCAGCCAGGATGATCGGCCAGGCGAGGAAGCCGGGCAGGCCGACCTGGCCGAGGAAGCCGGCGAAGCCGGGAACGGTGAAGACGCCGAACTTCAGATAGGCGTGGGCGATGAACATGACGCCGAGCGCGACGCGCAAGACGAGGGCGCCATAGGGGGCAAAGCGAGTGTCGATCATGGTCTTTCTCCGAAGGACCGGTTTGGTCTAAGGCAGAGAATGTCGATTTCGATATCGCAATTCAAATTGGCATTTCAGGATATTGGCATTGCTAGAATGCAATGATTGAGGTCTGGCAATTTGGCGGGCCGCAATCATCTTGGCGTCAACGAGGGCCGCTTCTCGCAGCCCGGAGGACGACATCATGCAGATCAACGGCATTCACCATGTCACCGCCATCGCCGGCCCCGCCCGCCGCAATCTCGACTTCTACAGCCGGGTGCTCGGCCTGCGCCTGGTCAAGAAGACGGTGAACTTCGACGACCCGACCACCTGGCATCTCTATTTCGGCGATGCCGATGGCAATCCGGGCACGATCCTGACCTTCTTCCCCTGGGAGCATGTCGCAGCGGGCCGGCTGGGTGTCGGCGAGACGGAGGTGACCTCCTTCCGCATTCCGGCGGCAGCGGTCGGTTACTGGACGCATCGCCTCGTCGCCAACGGCGTCGCCCATGATGTGCCCCAGAAGCGCTTCGGCGAGACCGTGCTGAGCTTCCGCGATCCCGACGGCATGCGGCTCGCCTTGGTCGCGGTGCCCGGCAGTGAGAGCGAGCCGGCCTGGGACAATGGCGAGGTGCCGGCCGAATCCGCGATCCGCGGCTTCCACGGTGTCACCCTGCTGCTCGACAAGACGGAGACGACCGCCGCAATCCTGCGCGACGTGTTCGGCTTCGTCGAAGCCGGCCGCGAGGGCAACACCGTCCGCATGCGGGCGGAAGGCACGACGCATGGCAGCGTCGTCGACCTGCGCGCTGCCGGCGGCTTCCTGCCGGCCCGGATGGGCGCCGGCTCGGTGCATCACATCGCCTTCCGCGCCGGTGACGACGCGGAGCAGGCCCGCATGGTGAAGACGCTGTCCGAGACGTTCGGCCTGCGCCCCACCGAGCAGAGGGACCGGAACTATTTCCGCTCCGTCTACTTCCGCGAGCCCGGCGGCGTGCTGTTCGAGATCGCGACGGACGCGCCCGGTTTCGCCATCGACGAGCCGGCCGAGGACCTCGGCGGCACGCTCAAGCTGCCGGCGCAGTACGAGACGCGCCGCGCCGAAATCGAGGCCGTCCTGCCGGCCCTGGTTTGATCCACGAATGCGCTCCGCCTTCGGGCGGAGCGTCACCCATCGAATGTCATCGAGAAAGGAGGCCGCGTCATGAGCGCGCTTGAGACCTTCATCCATCGCTTCGAGCCGGCGACCGCGCCCGGCCAGCCGCCGGTTCTGCTGTTGCACGGCACCGGCGGCGACGAAAACGATCTGTTGCCGCTGGGCCGTACCGTCGCCCCGGGCGCGGCATTGCTCTCGCCGCGCGGGCGGACGCTCGAGGCCGGCATGCCGCGCTTCTTCCGCCGCCTGGCCGAGGGCGTCTTCGACGAGGACGATCTCACCCGGCGCACGCATGAGCTCGCCGATTTCGTCGAGCAGGCGAGGGCGGAATACGGGCTGCCGGCCCCGATCGCGCTCGGTTTCTCGAACGGCGCCAACATCGCCGCCGCGATGCTGCTGCTGCGACCGGAGGTGCTGTCGGGAGCGGTCCTGCTGCGGGCGATGTCGCCCTTCGGCAAGCCACCGGCGGCGGCCCTGGCGGCCAAGCCCGTGCTGATCGTCTCGGGGAGTTTCGATCCGATCATTCCGGAGGAGAACGCGGCGCGGTTGGCGGCGACGCTCTCGGGGGCAGGGGCTTCAGTCGAACATCGCAGCCTGCCGACCGGTCATGGCCTCTCGCAGGCGGATCTGGGGCTGGTGCGGGATTGGTTGGCGCAGCGACCGGTACTCGCAGCGTAAAGTGAGCTCAGGCTCCAGGCCTGGCGTGCTTCGTCAGATAGCACGTCAGGCCGAGCCCGCCGAGCATCACCGAAATCATGTAGGGGCCGAAAAGGCAGGCGACGAACACGGCTGCGATGAAGCCGAGCATCAGGCTGTTGCGCCAATCCAGGGTCATGACGGAGCCTCCACGAATCGGTGCCACTATCATGAAGATAAGGTTCACCCTGTGAACCGCATTTGAACAGAATACGTTAACGGAATCTTGCTCTTGCCGGCGCTTCCTCACGCGGCGGGCGGCAGGTTCAGCAATTGCCGCGCCTCTGCCGCGCTCGCCGGCCGGCGGCCATATTCAGGGCAGAGCGCGACGATGCGCTCGACCAGGGCAGCATTCGAGGGGGCGAGCGTGTCACGGTCGAGCCGGACATTGTCTTCGAGCCCGGTGCGGCAATGCCCTCCGAGCTCGAGCGACCAGCGGTTGAGCGTGATCTGGTCGCGGCCGATGCCGGCTCCGGTCCAGGTCGCATCGGGAGCGAGGCGCTTCAGCGTCGCGATGTAGAATTCGAACACGGCGCGATCGACCGGCATGGCGTTCTTCACGCCCATGACGAACTGGACGTGCAGCGGGCCCTGAATCGCGCCGGAGACGCCCATCTCGGCGGCCTTGAAGATCATCGACAAATCGAAGGCCTCGATCTCCGGCTTGACGCCATGCGCCTTCATCTCGACGGCGAGCCAGTCGACCAGCTCCGGGCTGTTCTCGTAGACCCGGGTCGGGAAATTGCAGGAGCCGGTCGAGAGCGAGGCCATGTCGGGCCTGAGCGGGATCATGCCGCCGCGCTCCCTGCCGGCGCCGGAGCGCCCGCCGGTCGAGAACTGCACGATCATGCCCGGGCAATACTTGCGCAGGCCTTCGAGCAGCCGCCCGAAGCGCTCGGGATCGGAGGTCGGGGTGCCTTCGTCGCTGCGGACATGGCAATGCGCCAGGCTGGCGCCGGCCTCGAAGGCTTCCTGCGTCGACTCGACCTGCTCGGCGATGGTGATCGGCACCGCCGGATTGTCGCGCTTGCTCGGCAGCGAACCGGTGATCGCGACGGTGATGATGCAGGGCGTTGTCATGGCTGGCGGTCTCCGGCTCCAGCTTACTCAAGACGATTCCGTTCGTCTCGGCAAAGCCGTTATCGGCGTTTCATGGTCGGAAACGGCACTGCAGCGGCACCTGGACCGTTCTCGCGCGTTGTCTTCGCGGCGCCGCGATGCGGCACGGAGACGAACGCCATGATCTTCCAGCTTTTCGAGGCCATCGCCGACAGGGTCCGCGATCAGGCTGCCGACTATGCCAGCGCTCAAGCGCGGATCGGTGCAAGGAGCGTAATCGACGCGCTCGACCCATTCGGGATGGGGGCCGCCGTGGCCGGTATGCCGTTCTCACCTGCGCCGGCTGCCCGGAGCAGCGGGCGCCGCGCTCGGCGCGGCCCCGAACTCAAGGCCAGCCGAACGCCTCGCCAAAGCCGGCGTTCGGCCGCGAGCGCGGCTTGACGACCTGCCGCTCTGCCCGGAAAGTCGGGACATGATTGGCCGGCTGACTTGTGCATTGGCCGCGGGGCAGGGCGCGGCCTCGTCACGCAGCCGTCTTGCGGTCAGGCGGCGACAGGCATGACCAACATCCTCCTCATCCTCGCGATGGTCGCGACGCTGGCGGCCTCGCTCTGGCTCGCGCTGGAGGGGAGCGCGGCGCTGGCCCTGCCGCTGGTCATCATCTTCGCCGGGCTCGTGCGTACCCTGATCCGCCGGACGGGCCGCAAGGGCATCACGCCGGCCGAGGTCGACCCGCCGTCGCATGAGGACCGGCAGCTGTGAATCCGGTGGTGTCATCCGGCAATTGCCGCGTTGCATCGCGGCGCACGGCCCTCTATAAGCCGTCGCGTCGGAGCGTAGCGCAGCCCGGTTAGCGCACTTGTCTGGGGGACAAGGGGTCGGAGGTTCGAATCCTCTCGCTCCGACCATTTTTCTCTTGTATTTCAGATATTCGGCCTTGCCCTCGTATCGGGGGGCTTGCTTCGATTCTGACCAAAACGGGGGCGAAGCGCACCGTTCGGGCCGCCCCATCAATGTTCTCAAGCTGTTCCCGCAGTGTACACAATGCGCGCGACTTGCTTTGGAGCGGGCGGGCGCAAGCAGCGACAGGGCGGATCGACCAAGGATGGCGCGGCATGCGCCGCCATGTGCTGACCGGCTTCATCGACTGCTCCGGATATGGAAACGGCCGCCTCGCCGCGGCAAAGGTCGGGCAATTCTCATAAGGTGGCTACTGCCACCGCGGCGCTCTTAGGTTGCAGAGGCCCGGGCCGCGTATTATCACAGCGGCGTGATCGGGGGATCGAATGACGCCTGAAATCGAAACTCAGCTGTTTAGAATGGAAAGCCAGATCGTTATCCGGCTAGTGCGCGGAACGGTCCTGGCCGCGACAGTTTTTACCCTCTTTCAGATGCAGACCTATCTCACGATTTCGGGCTGGTTGCTTGCTCTGGCTTTCGGCATGCTTGGGTTGATGCACTCGACGACGCGCGTAGTAGGTTTGGGGCTCAGTATACTGATCGTTCTGGTCTTGATTCCGCCCAGCAATCTGGATGGTGCTGCCCGTTGGTTGCTGGCCATGCGCAGCGGCACGGTGCTCTGACGGGCGAGCGAGAAATACCCTGCGCGTCGTTCTGAGCAGTCATTCAGCTTGCCTCTGGATAGGGAAGGACATGGCGCTGGTCAGAGGCCGAGCAGGCACGTCACAGGGCAAGGCCATCAGCCCAAGCCCGAGCTGCGCAGCAGCCGGCCAGAGATCGTCGACTGTGGTCCACGAACAACCGACTAGGCCCTCGGCGACGCGCGGGGCCTGGAGCTGCTAATATTGCGTTTCTCGAATCGGATATCGCCCAATGCCGAGTATGGAAGATTATCTGGATCGCGCGGCCGCAGGGCATTTCACCGCCTTTGACGTCTATTTGCTCCGTCTGTTCCGCGCCGTCGTGTTCGGTGGCGCAGCAGTCTTCGCATCGGCGATACAGGCGCATGCCCCGCTTGACTCATGGCGTATCGGCCTGCTGGTCTTCCTGTTCGCGCTCTCCAATCGCGGAATCTGGCTCGCGATGCTGGCCTTGGCCTGGCTGCTGATCCTTTGCCTCGTGCCGCCCGAGCTCGCCGGTCAGATCGGTATGTGGATCAAGTCCGCCCGGCCGTAGCGAAGCCAATATCCGGGTTCGAGCCTGCCGCCAGGCCGCACTCGGCCACCGGCGCCGTTCATTGGGCCGACCGTGGTGCGCCCGCCGCATGAGCTGGGCCAATCAGTCCCGTCGATCGAGGAGGTCGGCCTCGGCACGGTGTCGCCTGAATCTGCCCGAAGGGACCCGCCTGAGGGCCGTTTCCGGGGCAATCGCCGAGCGTCTCATTCCGGGGCGGAGTGGCAGGGTGCCCATTAACTCTCTCTTAAGGCTTTGATTGCGCCGCGCGCGAGGCGGGCGCAGGGTCGACCTCTCACAGCAGGAAGCGGAGAGTGTCGCCATGTCGATGGCGTTGAGCGATCGTCGGCCGTTGCGGTCGCAGGGCGGCGCCGTGGTCGCGGGCAGGGGCTCGCTGGAGAGCTTCTTCGCCGGCCTCCAGCCCGACTGGCATTCCAACTGGGCCTGGGACCATTACGAGGCGACGATCCTGGCGCTGATGCACCAGTTCGGCCTGAAGCGCCTCTGCGAGATCGGAGGTGGCCGCGACCCGCTCTTCACTGCGCTTGAAGCGCGCCGCTATGGGCTCGACCTCGTCGTCAACGACATCGATGCCGGCGAGCTGGCACTGACGCCGCAGGGGCTGCGCACCGCCCGCTTCGACATCGCCGGCGACCTTTCGGAGCCGGACATCGCCCGCGGCGGCTATGACATGATGGTCTCGCGCATGGTGTTCGAGCACGTCCATGACGTCGAGCGCGCCTGGAGCAACATGCATGCCTTGCTGGCGCCGGGCGGCATCGGCCTTGCCTTCGTGCCGACGCTGTGGGCGCCGGTCTTCGCGCTCAACCACATCCTGCCGGAGAAGGCCTCGCGCGCCATCGTGCATGCGCTCTTCCCGGCGCGGCGCGAGGGCGGCGGCGATCCGAAGTTCCCGGCCTTCTACGACTGGTGTCGCGGCAGCAGCGCCACGCTCGAGCCGATGCTGCAGCGGGCCGGCTTCCGCGACATCCACATCCAGCCCTTCTGGGGCCATGGCTATTTCGACCGGCTGCCGGGCCTGCGCGGTTTGGACGCCGCCTTCAACCGGCTCGCGGCCAAGATCGGCTGGCGCTTCGTGACGACCTACGCCTATGTCGTGGTGCGTAAGGAGCGCTGATTGTCCGGAGCCGGTGTCGGCAGTGCCGCCAGCCCCCAGATCAGGCCGAGCATCAGGTAGAAGTGCCGCCAGTGGTCGGTGTCGATCTGCAGGCCCTGCAGAATCGTGACGAACAGCACGGACCAGATCACGATCGCATGCCCCTGCCAGGGCGTGCGGCGGAAGACGACGCGCCAGCCGGCGATGCAGGTCGCGGCCGTCAGCGCCAAGTAGAACAGGCCGCCGAGCCAGCCATAGGACGCGAAGGCGTTGACATAGACGTTGTGCGGGTCTTCCGGGAAGGTGAAGCGGAAGCGCAGCGGGCCGAAGCCGTTCGGCAGGTCGAGCAGCATCGGGATCGAGCGCAGCTGGTTGCCGAATCGGCCGGTGACGCCCTGGTCATAGTCCTGGTCGAGGCTGGCGCGGACTTCGAAGACGCTGCGGATGTTCTCGAAGGAGAGCGCGATCAGCATCGCCACGACCACCAGCACCAGCATCGTCAGCGTCAGGAAGACGATGCGGGCGCGCTGCGAGGCCTTGGTCGAAGTCAGGAAGGTCAGCCCGACCATCATCAGCGTCGCTGCGACGAGGTTGCCCCAGGCGCCGCGCGAGAATGACAGGAAGACCGCCAGCAGCGGGATGCTCATCAGCAGGAAGCCCTTCACCAGCCCGATGCGGCCGATGAGCACGGCATGCAGCAGATAGATCAGCGGCAACACCAGGAAGGGGCCGAGCACGTTCGGATCCTTGAAGGTGCCGGAGGCGCGGCCATACAGCGCCAGCACGCTGCCTAGGCCACCGATGTCGAAATAGCCGAGAAGGCCGGCAAAGCCGGCGCACCAGGCGGAGAAGAGATAGCCCTTGCCCAGCGTGTCGAGGCGCCCGAGCGTATCCTCCGCCATGACAGCGGCAAAGAAGATCGCCGTCAGCATCAGGTAGACCGAGACTGCGGTGAAGCGGACCGAGGCCGGCTCGTCCATCCACGGGATCAGCGAGATGACGCCGCCGAGATTGTAGAGCAGCAGCAAAATCGCCAGCGGCAGCAGCCTCTGCGAGAACCGGATGCCGGTCAGCGCGAAGACGAAGAGTGCGATCAGGAAGACGAGCTCATAGGGTGAGGGCTCGATCAGGGCAAAGCCGCTGCAAGCCGTCAGCAGCCAGAGCACCCCGCGCTTGATCGCGGCATAGGAAACCCGCAGGCCGCCATGCTGGCGCCCGCCGACCTCATTGCCCTGCGCCAGCGTGCTCAATAGGCGTTCTCGTTCTTGGTCATCAGCGAGAACGGCGTCTTGAACAGGATGTAGAGGTCGAGCAGCACAGACCAGTTCTCGATGTAGTAGAGATCGTGCTCGACGCGGCGCTGGATCTTGTCTTCGGTGTCGGTCTCGCCGCGCCAGCCATGGATCTGGGCCCAGCCAGTGATGCCGGGCTTGACCTTGTGCCGGGCGAAATAGCCGTCGACGACCTGCTCATAGGCGCGGTTCGAGGCGGTGGCGTGGATCGCGTGCGGGCGCGGGCCGACCAGCGAGAGATTGCCCTTGAACACGACGTTGAGCAGCTGCGGCAATTCGTCGATCGAGGTCTTGCGGATGAAGCGGCCGACGCGCGTGACGCGCGGATCGTCCTTGGTCACCTGCTTGGCGGCGGCGAAGTCGCTCATCTCGTGATAGAGCGAACGGAACTTCAGCACCTCGATCATCTCGTTGTTGAAGCCGTAGCGTTTCTGCCGGAACAGGATCGGGCCCTTCGAGCCGAGCTTGACCGCGATGGCGGTCGCCAGCATCAGCGGTGAGAGCGCGATCAGCGCCAGCGTGCCGACGATCTTGTCGAACAGCCATTTGACGACGATGTCCCAGTCGGCGATCGGCCGGTCGAATACGTCGAGCACCGGGACGGCGCCGATATAGGAATAGGAGCGCGGCCGGAACCGCAGCTTCGACATATGGGCCGAGAGCCGGATGTCGATCGGCAGCACCCAGAGCTTGCGCAGCATGGCGAGCAGCCGCGCCTCGGCCGAGATCGGCAGGGTGAAGATCACAAGGTCGAGCTTGGTCCGGCGCGCGAACTCGACCAGGTCGTCGATCGTGCCGAGCTTGGGATAGCCGGCGACGAGATCGGGCGAGCGGTCGTCATTGCGGTCGTCGAACACGCCGCAGATGCGAAGCCCGGTGTCGCGCTGCGCCTCCAGCGCCTTGATCAGCTCCTCGCCGGCCGCTCCGCCGCCGACGACGGCGGTCCGCCGTTCCAATCGCCCCATCCGGGTGAGACGCAGCACGATCAGCGAGGCCGCCAGCCGCTCGGCCAGCAGCAGCACGAGGCCGACGGCATAGAAGCTGGCGAGCCACACGCGCGAGACCTGGTCGCCAACCTTGAGGAAGAAAAAGCCGGCGAGCGCCAGCAGGAACAGCACGGTCCAGCCGGCGGCGACCCGCATCGCCATGGTGATGAAATTGCGCAGCGCACCGAGATGATAGAGGTGCAGCGCCTGGAAGGCGGCGAGCGCGCCGACCGCCAGCAGCGGCACGGTGACCTGATAGGGCAGGGTGTTGTCGACGGCACCGGCGACATAAAAGGCGAAGATCACCCCACCGACGGCGAGGATCACCAGCACGTCGGCGAGGCGCACGAGGCCCTCGATCAGCACCGGGGAGAGCGTCTGCTTGACCGGCATCGCGGCGATGCGCTCGGCCAGCGGATGGAAGGTCCGCGTGCCGCTGGGCTCGCCGCTCACCGGTGTGGTGCCGGCGGAATCCGCCTTGATCAGGTCGCGAACGTCGAAAGCGCCCATCTCGTCCAGTCCTCGCGCGCGGCGGCAGACACGCCAGCCGTGCTGAAAGCCATCGTGACCTAGCGCAAATTGCTCACGGAAGACTTAATCGGACTCTGCGGAAGCGATCGGGATTTGAAGCGCTTTCTCCCAATGCGGGCGCCTCGAAACCGCAGCGTCGCAGCATCTTTTTTCGGATCTGCAGAAAGGTCGATTTTCGCTCGGGCCTTCAAGGTATTAGCGCAGGGTTTCGATAGTCGGAAAACGGGCGCAAAAGCCTAAAAAACGGCGATCGAGTTGACAAAAAGCATAGATTCAGGCATTTACGCCTTCGATGAGTGTCTGAGAAGCACATATTTCATTGACCTTGCCCACGGGTATTTCCGGTGATTTGGGCATGGCGGTGTGCCGGCCTTGAGCGAAAGCCTGAACGCTCCTTTCCATCTCAAACTTCGTCTTACAAACGCTAACGATGCGCACCCCGCAGACGCCGCACCCGCGCCGCCTGCGCCTCGGGCCAGCGCCCCTGTGTGACTTATGTCTTTTCATTGGTTGATCCTGCTCGCGGCCATCGCCGTGGAGCTGCTTGCGACGTCGGCGCTGAAGGCCTTCGTCGCGGGCCCGGTCCTCGTTGCGGTCCTGCCGCTCGTGCTGATCGGATTGTCCTTCGCCCTGCTCAGCATCGCGCTGCGCGTCATCCCGATGGCCGTCGCCTACGCGGTCTGGGAAGGCCTCGGCATCGTCGGCATCGCCCTGATCGGCCATGCCTTCTTCGCTGAGCACCTCACGGTCCCGCGCATCCTGGCGCTGGCCCTGATCATCGGCGGCATCGTGCTGCTGGAGCGCGGCGTCGGTCACGACGCCAGCCATGCCACCCCCAAGGAGGATGAGCGGAGGCTGGTGTGACCTTCGCTGCCTCCGCGCAGGCCTTGGCGCTTGCCTGGCTCACGCTTGCCGTCGCCCTGGAGATAGCCGGCAACTGTCTGCTCAAGCTCTCCGACGGGCTGAAGCGCCGGCTCGTCGGCGCTCTCGGCATGCTCTGCGTCGTCGGTGCCTTCGGCGCCCTGGCGCAGGCGATCCGCGGCATGGACCTCTCGGTCGCCTATGCCGTCTGGGGCGGTGTTGGCCTCGTACTGACCGCCGTGGTCGGCTCGCTCGCCTTCGGCCAGCGCATCCGCCCGGCCGGCTGGCTCGGCATCGCGCTGGTGGTCGCCGGCGTGGTCGGGCTCAAGCTGTTCTGACTGGCAGGCGCCGCCTCAGTTCAGGAACGGGTTCTTCCACCCGCCCTGCTGGGCCGGCGCCTTGGCCGGGAAGGTCTCTGCCAGATAGTCCAGCACCTTGCCGCGATCCTCCGCGGCAAGGACCGGCATGTTGTGCTTGCTGACCATCCAGTCGAGCGTCTCGCTCCATTTCTCGCGGCTCATCCCTTGGGCTGCGACCAGCTTGAAGTTGTGGCAGGCGACGCAGGCATAGAAGGCCTCGTCGCGGTTCGGCCCGGCAGGAAACATCTCCGGCGTCTCCTCGGACGGGGCAGGGGCCTGCGCCAGCGTCGCCGACGCGGCGAAGAGAAGCCCCGCGCCGAGCATGAGCCCGGCGCGGCGGATATGTGCGATCATGGCGCTCACCCGACCAGTACCGCGACCCGGTGCATCGGGTTGGCACCGTAGCCCTGCGGGTTCCAGCCGCCGGCGACATGCGGCTGCGCCCGGCCTTTGCTGTCGGTGGCGCGGACCCAGAGCTCGTAATAGCCGTCCGAAGGCAGTTCGACCTCGGCGGTCCAGCGCCGCCAGTCATAGCGGTTCTTCGGCTTGGCCGCCTTGGCCTGCTTCCAGGTCGCGCCAAAATCGAGGGAGACGTCGACGCGCGAGACGCCCTCATGTCCGTCCCAGGCGGCGCCGCGCAGCGCGAGCTTGCGCGTTCCGGCCGGCAGGCGGGTGCCGTTGGCCGGGTTGGTGATGATGCCGCGCACCGGCATCGAGGTCATGGTGCGCATGTTCGAGTCGTCGGTCTTGCCGCCGGGGACCATCGGCTTGATCGCCGTCGAATAGGAGGTGCCGCCCATGCCCTGGCCGTCATGCACCTTGTCGCGGATCGCGATCCGCTTCAGCCATTTATGCGAGACCGAAGCCGGGAAACCGGGGATGATAACCCTGAGCGGCCCGCCATGGATCGCCGGCAGCGGCTGGCCGTTCATCGCCCAGACCAGTAGCGCATGCTGCTCCAGCGCCGCCGCGATCGGCACGCCGCGCGAGATCGCATCCTTCGTGGCATCGCCGGAGAGATGCTGGTCGGCGCCGTAATTGCCTGTGTGGACCGCGGTCGACTTCAGGCCAGCGCTCTTCAGCACGTCGGCGAGCGGCACGCCGGTCCATTCGGCGCAGCCGGCGCCGCCATTGGTCCACTGGTTGCCGCGCGCCTGCGGCTGGAAGAAGGAGCGGCCATTGCCGCCGCATTCCAGCACCATGCGATAGGTCTTGTGCGCGAATTTCTGCTTGAGCTCGCCGAGCTTGAGCTTCAGCGGCGTGTTGACCTCGCCGTCGATCGTCAGCTCCCAGGCGTCGCCTTCAGTGAACGGCTCCGGAGTCTGGCCGTTGTTGCGGACGTAGAACTTCTCGATCGGCGTGGTGTCGTCGTCGAGCATGTGCTCCGGCGTCTCGGCGACGAGCGGGCGGTCCCCGAGCAGGATCAGGCCCTTGGCCTTGCCCGGAAAATCGAGCAGCTGCGGGCCTTTCGGCGCGGCGGCGGCCGATGCCGCAGGGGAGGGCGAGGCGGACGGCGCGCTCTGCGCCAGCGCGGCGGGGATCAGCCCGGCCGGCATCTTGTCCGAGAACGGGATCGCGCCGCCGACGGCCGCGCCCATCGTCGCGAGCCCGGCTCCGCCGAGGAAACCGCGGCGCGAGGCGCCGGTACGGCGGCCGAAGGCGAGCGCATCGCCGCGCTCCGGATCGTCGCCATAGAGTTCGCTCAGGGACCGTTCCTGCTTGGCCATCATGTCCTCCCTCGCGGCGGCGTCACTGCGCCGGCCTCCGGGAACAAGACGCGCGAACCGGCCAGATCATTCCATCCGGTCGCGAAAGATTTCAGGCAAGGCAAGGCTGCGCGGTGTGCCACTCGCTCTGGAGCGCAATGCGCAACGGCTCGACCTTCTCCGCAGGCTCGCTCGTTAGCGCCTTGATGAAGCTCGCGATCATCTCGAAGCGCGCCGGCGGCATCTCGGCCGCGATCAGGAGATAGCCGCGCCCGCCGGCGTTCCAGCCCGCCAGTGTCGCGTTGGCTTGATTGGCAGCGAGCGCCGATTCGGCGTGCTGGCTGACATGCAGGCTGAGCCGGCAGCCGCGCGCGCCGACGAAGCCGATCCGGACCTGGCCTGCGGCCGAGGTCGCCTGCCAGACCGGTTGCAGGCCGAGGCGGGCGAGCTCGCTCGCGACCGGCAAGGCCGCGGCTGGCGCGACTGTCGCCATGGGCTGGGGTAGTGCCGAGCTCGCGAACTGCTCATGCGCCGCCAGGGACGCCGCAACAAAGGTCTCGGAGTCGTCGCGCTGCCAGAGGAGCAGTGCCGGCCCGACAGTGGCGGCGACGACGAGGACGGCCGCGATCGCGGCGAGCTGTCGCCAGCGTCGGCGTGGCAGGGCTGTGAGCGAGGGCAGGGGCGGTGCGTTCTCTGCCGGCAGCCCCTGCAATTCCTGTTTCAACCGGACGATGCCGCGCAGCGCTTCCGCCGCCTCCGGCGAAGTCGCCAGCCGCTCCGCCACGGCGCGCTGCTCGGCCGGCGCCAGCTCGCCATCGGCGAAGGCGTTGAGCGTCTTCCAATCCTCGGATTGGTGCGGGTCAGCCTGATACGGCATGGCGGCTCGGGAGCACGCGGATATTGGCTCCCCCTATGATCGAGAGAAGCATGGCCCTGGCGCGCGAGAGACGGCTCATCACGGTACCGGCCGGCACGCCGATCAGCGCCGCCGCCTCCGCATAGCTGAAGCCGTCGAGATCGACCAAGACCACCACCTCCTTCATCGCGACGGGCAACTGTTCCAGCGCCTGCCGTACCGTGATCGCGCTGAGGGCGCGCTCGTCGAAACGCCAATCGGTCGACTCGGGTGCCGGCGTTCCCTGCTCGCGCTGCTGCCGACGGCTCTGGTCGATCAGCAGGTTGCGCAGGATGCTGTAGAGCCAGCGGCGATAGGCGGGATCATCCGCCGGCTCGCTCCTGGCCGTCAGCACTCGCAAGGCGGCTTCCTGTGCGGCGTCGGCGGCGCGCTCCCGGTCGCGCGTCAGCGCGCAGGCATAGCGGAAGAGCCGCGTCCATTCGCGTTCGAGCCGCGCGCGGCGCGCGCTCGCCTTGCGTTCGTCGCGCCACATGCTCGCGCCATCCGAACCGGTTCATGCCGCGAATGGACAGGGCCAACGCCGAGTACTCGCGACCTAGGAAGCATAGGCGAGGATTCGGGAAAGCGGAACCGGAGTTGCCGAGACCGTCCGACCTTCAGCCGGCGCGCTTGGCGAGCGCGGTCCGGTAGGCGTCGAGGACGCCGTCGACCATGGCGTCGAGCCGAAAATTCGCCCGCACATGCGCGGCGAGATCGGCGGCCTCGGTGAGCCGCTCTGCTGCCGGCGTCGCCAGCGTCCTGCGGATAGTGTCGGCCAGGATGGTCGGGTCGTCCGGGGGGATCAGCCTTCCGGCATGCGCCGGACCGTAGATCTCCTTGATCCCGCCGACATCGGTCGAGATCAGTGGCTGCGCCGCCGCCGCCGCCTCGAGGATGACATAGGGCAGGGACTCGGCGCGCGACGGAATGACCATCACATGCGCCTTGGCGAGCGCGGTGCGGATCGGCCCGGGCGGCTCGAACACGCATTGCGCGGCGACGCCCTGGTCGACCGTCATTTGCCGCAGCAGCGCCTCGTCCGGGCCGGATCCGACGATCAGGATCCGCGGCGTCAGCCCGTCGCGACGCTTCAGCAGCGCGAGCGCCTCGATCAGTGTGTCGACGCCCTTGGCCGAGCGCAGCTCGCCGAGATAGACGAGGTCGAATTCGGCCTTGGCATGGTCGATCGGCTCGAACTCGGCCTCGGAAATGCCGTTCAGCACGACCCGATGATCGGTGCGCGGCTCATGGCCGACATGAGCCTCGAAGCGTCCCGCGATGAAGGCGCTCTCGAACAGGAACATGTCGGTCGCCGGCTCGAGCAGGCGCTCGACCGTCATGTAGATGCGGTGCTCGGTGCTGCCGGGCTTGTAGTTGAAGCTGCCGCCATGCGGCGTGTAGGCGGTGGCATAGCTGCGGCCGGGCGAGACCAGGGCCGGCAGGCGGGCATAGACGCCGCCCTTGGAGCCGTGCGCGTGGACGATCTGCGGCGCGATCCGCTTGCGGGTCGATACCGCCGAAATCTGCGCGCGCAGATCGGTCAGGCTCGGATAGCGCGACATCGGCACGCGGGTGACGCCGAGCGAGAGCTGCGGCCCGAGCTCGGTGAAGACCTGGTCGGCGCGGGCTCCGCCCGTCGTCGCATCGCAGAAGATCCCGACCGCGTGGCCGCGAGCGATCTGGCCGCGGGCGAGGTCGAGCACATGGCGGAACAGCCCGCCGAGCGGCGCGCGGAAGACATGCAGGATCGTCAGGGGAGTGGAGCCGGCCGCGGCGGACATCTTCAGAAGCTCCGGGGCGCGCTCAGAACCAGCGTTCCTTGATCACGATCGTGTCGCCCGGCCTGACCGGATAGGTGATCGGCACCTCGCCTGTGACGAGCTGGCCGTTCATCAGGCGGGTGACCTCGGCATAGTTGCGCTGGCCGCGCGGCGTGAAGCCGCCGGCGATCGCCACCGCCGTCTGCACCGTCATGCCGTTCACGAACGGGAACTGGCCTGAGTTGGTGACCTCGCCGAGAACGAAGAAGGGCCGGTAGGCATCGACCTCGACCGAGACCTTGGGCTCGCGCAGATAGCCGGCGCGCAGGCGCCCCTCGATCGCGCGCTCGAGCTGCTGCGTCGTGCGGCCCTGCGCCTCGACCGCGCCGATCAGCGGCATCGAGATGCGGCCGGCCCCGTCGACGGCGTAGATGTTGGAGAGATTGTCCTGTCCGAAGACGATCACGCGCAATTTGTCGCCGCTGGCGAGCTGGTAGGGCGCCGCAGTCTCGACAGCGAACTCCGGCGTACCCACGCGGGGCGCGCAGCCAGAGGCTGCGAGCGCAATGGCAAGCGCCAGACAGACGGGATGTCTACTCATCATCACCGGCAAACCCATCGAGACATGCCCCTAGGGATAGGTCGTCATGGTTAACAAAACCTGATCGCGCCGGTTCTTTCCGGCGTAATCGCGTTTGCTGCTCTTAACCCGCCACTAACCTTAATGGGCTCACATGACGCTGCGTTCCTCGCGGGGACGCGAGAGTTCTGCGTGAATGGAAGCCTCATGACCGCTCGCTACGATACCGTTGCGGCCGCCGGCGAGAGCCGCTCCGAATTGCTCGACCTGGCGGCCCTCTGGGCCGCGATCAAGGCGCGCAAGCTCTGGATCATCGGGCCGACGCTCGCCGCGCTCGGGCTGTCCTTCGTCGCGGTCAACCTAGTCACGCCGCGCTACACCGGCGAGGCGCGCCTGCTGCTCGAGAACCGCGACAGCTTCTATACACGGCCGGGGCAGGGCGTGTCGGAGGCTTCCGGCCAGCAATTCGATCCCGAAGGCGTGCAGAGCCAGGTCCAGGTCATCATGTCGCGCGACCTGGCGCGTGAGGCGATCAAGCGCATCGGGCTCGTCGGCAATTCCGAATTCGATTCCGGCGCCGGCGCGCTCGGGGCGCTGAAGAAGGTCGGTGTCCTGCTCGGCATCGGTGCTCATCCGGCCGATCGTTCGCCGGAAGAGCGGGTGCTGGAGAAGTATTACGACCGGCTGCTGGTCTTCCCGGTCGGGCGCTCGCGCATCGTCTCGATCGAGTTCACCTCGCAGGATCCGGTGCTCGCCGCCAAGGCGGCCAACGAGATCGCGGCGGTCTATCTGGAGATGCAGGAGGCGGCCAAGCAGGATACGGCCCGCAGCGCCTCCTCCTGGCTCTCGACCACGATCGAACCGCTGCGCAAGCGGCTGGCCGAGTCGGAGGCCAAGGTCGAGGCGTTCCGCTCCCGCCACGGCCTGCTCGTCGGCACCAACAACACCACCATCACCGCCCAGCAGCTGGCCGACCTGTCGACGCAGCTTTCCGGGGCGCGCAATCAGCAGGCCGAGGCCCAGGCCAAGGCCGCGATCATCCGCGACGCGATCAAGAGCGGGCGCACCTTCGAGATCCCGGATGTCGCCAACAACGACCTCGTCCGCCGTCTGATCGAGCAGCGCGTCAACCTGCGCGCCCAGCTCGCGCTCGAATCGCGCAACCTCCTTTCGGAACATCCGCGCATCAAGGAGCTGAACGCCCAGCTCGCCGATCTCGAAGGCCAGATCCGCGCCGCCGCCGAGCGCGCCGTGCGCACGCTGGAGAATGAGGCCAAGATCGCCGGCCAGCGCGTCGAGAGCGTCACCGCCGCGCTCGAGGGCCAGAAGAAGACCGCCTCGGGCGCCAATGACGACGAGGTCCAGCTGCGTGCGCTCGAGCGTGAGGCCCGCACCCAGCGCGAGCAGCTCGAACAATACATGCTGCGCTATCGCGAGGCGCTCGCCCGCGACGCCCAGAACGCGACGCCGGCCGACGCCCGCGTCATCTCGCGCGCCATCGAGCCGACCGAGCCGTCCTTCCCGAAGAAGCTGCCGACGATGCTGGTCGCGACGCTGGCGACCTTCCTCGTCGCGCTGGCGGCCGTCGTCTCGCGCGAGCTCCTGAACGGTGGTTCGCCGGCACCGGCCGAAGACGTGCCGCAACGCAAGGCGCGCGGCCGGGTCGAGCCGGCGGTCGGAAACACCGAGGACGGCGAGGCCGAGCCGGAGGCTGTGGCGCCGCCGCCACCTCAGCGCCGCGAGCGCATCGCCGGGCTGCTGACCCATGGCGGGCGCATCGGGCAGCTCCACCTCGATCTGTCCGATCCCGATACCGGCGCGGCCGAGCTCGCGGCGACCGTCAACAAGGCGAGCGGCGACCATGCGCCGCTGGTGCTGGTGCTCGACGGGGCCGAGCCGGGCGAAGCCTCGCCGCGCGCTCTGGCGCAACTCCTTTCCGAGCGCAGCCGCTGCATCTTGGTCGATCTCGCCAGCGACAATCGCGAGCGGGCCGGCTTCTCCGAACTGCTCGCCGGCGAGGCGATGTTCTCCGACATCATCACCCGCGAGGAGGATTCGCGCCTGCACGAGATTGCGCCGGGTCGGGCCGGTCGCGCGGCGGTGCTGGCGGCGCCGGACATCGTCGATGTTGCGCTCGACGCGCTCTGCGAGACCTATGACTGGGTGCTGGTCGCGACCGCCTCGACCGACGAGGCCGAAGTGCTCTCGCCGCTGCTGGCGCGCGCCCAGGGGGCGCTGGTCATGGCCGGCCATGCCGGCAACGGCCATGCGGTCGAGGCGGCCTATCGCCTGACCGACCTGACCGGTGCCCCGATCGCGCTCGTCATGATCGATGCGCCCGAGCGGGTGGACGTGGCGACGCCCGACAAGGAAGCGGTGCCGGCCTGAACCGGCCTACCAGAGGTTCTTGCCGTCGATCACGGTGACCGGGACGGCGGCGAGGTCGAAATCGTCGAGTACGCGCGCATTCACGGCGACCTTCGGATTGTCGAAATCGGGCTCGCCGCTGGACCAGTCCGGCGATTCCGTGAATGTCGTGCAGCCGCAGCTGCCGCAGAAATGGTGCGCCACCATCCGGCTCTGCCAGCGATAGGTCGAGAGAGTCTCGCGCGGCGTCAGCAGCCGGAACTGCGCCGGCTTGTGGTAGCTCCACAACGCGCCGCGCTTCGAGCAGATCGAGCAGGTGCAGGCGGTCACGCTGGTGACCGGTTCTAGGACCTCGAATTTCGTCGCGCCGCAATGGCAGCTGCCGCTGATGACCGTCATGTCGCCCGCTCCATGAGATGTCGCGGAGGCATCAAACCCGATTGCCTGTCAGTATTATGTCAGGAGCGGCCTAGTCGTCGGCCTCCGCCAGCTTGCGGCGCCTGAGCAGGCCGAGGACGCGCTGCGCCGTCTTCAGGGCGAGGGGGGAGGCCTTGATCCGCCGCTTCAGCGCGCGCTTCGCCTGGCTGTAGCCGGCATAGGCTTGGCCCCGGGCCGTCAGCGGGACGAAAGTGTCGACGAGCTCGTCGCTGTCGTCGCAGATCGTCGTCTTGTAGCGGGCCTCGCCGACGCCGAGGTCGAACATGGTCAGGCCGGCCTGGCATTTGCGCTTGATCAGCTCGATCAGGAGGATTTCGCCGGGGCTGGTGCGCGCCGCCTCCGAGCCGAGATCGAAGGAGGTCGCCATCCCGGAAAAGCGCTTGTTCTGGACGGCGCCGACATAGGTCGCGACCGAACGCCCGGAGAGCTCGAGCGAATAGAGCTCGATCACCGGCGGTCGGCCGGGCTGGCCGATCGCCCCCTGGCGCAGGAAGGCGCGGATCGCCGGAGTCGCGAACGGGTCGGGCACGCCCATCTGGGCGAAACGGATGGCCTTCTGCGCCAGGAAGGCGTCGAGCACGCGCTCGATCCCGGCCTCGCTCTGCGCCCGGACCAGCTCGGACGGGCCGAATTCGGCGAAGCGGTTGCGCTTCGTCGTCATCTTCTTGCGGGCGTGCTTGCTCATCGCGCGCCGGAGCGTGCCCTCGCAATCGCCCGGTTCGAGCGCGAGCTTGTAGGCTCGGCTCGGGCTCTGCCCCGCGGCGAGCCTGGCCGCGGGATTGGCGATGCCCTGCCAGTCCGCCGGCTGGTTGATCAGGAACAGCGCGTCGATTCCGCCGATCACCGTGCCGATTTCCTGGAGCAGCTCTCGCGTCGCCGCTGCATCGAGCGCCGCGGCGAAGCCCGGCCGATAGAGCGCCATGTGATAATTGGCGTGCTTGCCGCCGATGAACTCGGCGAAGCGCGTGCCGAGCCGGCGGGTGACCACCAGCGGGAACAGCGCGAGCAGCGCCCTCTGGCTGTCCTCGACCCGGACGAAGCGGAAGTCCATGGCTTCGGCGCGGCCGATCGTTTCGACGAAGGGCCGGACCCAGTCATAGGCCTGATAGGGGGTCACCAGCGCGTCGGATTCGAGCGCGCGCCAATCGGCTTCGAGCGCGGCGAGGTCGCTGCTGGCGATGACCCTGGCCCAGGGGCGCGCCTCCGCATCCCGCCGCAAGGCGGCAGGAGCAGGCGTATCGGGCGCGCGGTCGGCGACGACGGACATGCCCCCTTCCTTAACTCCGCATTGTGAACGGACCTGCCACTGTCGCGGACGTTGCAAGACAGCTTCGCCGAACAGCGTTAGCGAAGGGTTGAATCGATCTCTCGGAGACGTCGGGCATGAGCCTGCGCCACAAGGCTTTTTCTGCCGCCTTCACGGCCATTACCGCGACCGGCGCCGATCGCTGGGGCAGGGGCTTTGCCCAAGGCAAGGGCGCGATCCTGACGTTGCACCATGTCCGCCTTGCGACGGCTGGCGGCTTCCGTCCGAACGGTCTGCTCGAAATCACCCCTGATTTCCTCGACCGGGCGCTGACCCTGATCCGCGCCGAAGGCTATGACATCGTCTCTCTCGACGAGGCGCTGGCGCGGCTGGCCGATCCCAGACCCGGCCGCTTCTTCGTCGCGCTCACCTTCGACGACGGCTATCGCGACAATCTCGATTACGCCTGGCCGGTGCTGGCCAAGCATCAGGCGCCGTGGACGCTCTATGTCGTGCGCGGCTTTGCCGAGCGCACGGCCCGGCTCTGGTGGCTGGAGCTGGAGGAGGCAATTCGGGCCCTGCCGCGCCTCTCGCTCAATCTGCCGGACGGCCACTTCGAGATGCAGGCCGGCACCGATGCCGAGAAGCAGAAGGCCTTCGACCAGCTCTACTGGCGTCTGCGCAAAGGCCCGGAAGCGATTCTGCTCGCGGCGATTTCCGATCTCGTGGGGCAGGCCGGCATCGATCCCGCTGCACTGGTCGAGCGCGAATGCCTGCCGGTGGAGACGCTGCGTTCGCTCGCCGGCGCGCCCGGCGTTACCCTCGGCGCGCATACGCTCAGCCATCCGATGCTGGCCAAGCATCCTGAAGCCGAGGCGCGGCGCGAGATTGTCGAGAGCAAGGCCTGGCTGGAGGAGGCGCTGGGCGTGCCCATCCGGCACTTCGCTTATCCCGTCGGCGATCCGGGTTCTGCCGGGCCGCGGGAATTCGCCCTTGCGAAGGAGGCGGGTTTGGCGAGCGCGGTGACGACCCGTCCGGGCCATCTCTTCGCCGAGCATGTAGACCATACGCATGCGCTGCCGCGTGTCTCGCTCAACGGCTTGCACCAGAGCGAGGCGGCGCTGAAGGCGTTGCTGTCCGGCCTGCCGTTCCTGTTGTGGAATCGGGGGCGGAAAGTAAGCACTGTTTAGCGCGGGGAACCCTCTCCTGTAAGGAGAGGGCAGGGTGAGGTGTAGATGGTCGGACCAGTTCCGCGAGCGCTGACCGCGCGGGGGGGGGCGAGGCCAATGTTTTCAGTCCGAACACCTCACCCCTGCCCTCTCCTTCCAGGAGAGGGGTTCTGAGCCTCAAACCTCGTCCTTCCGCTCCATCCATTTGATCAGCGGCAGCAGCGGCAGCACCCAGACCAATCCGAGCACGACATAGGCGATGGTCTGCACCGGCTTCGAGGCTTCGGTGATCCGCCCCTGCGCCAGCGCCATCGCGACGAGCGCGTAGACGCAGACGAAGACGATCATCACGACCGTGCCGACGAGCTTGCGATGGGTCTGCCTCATGGCGATTGTCAGTCCGGGCTGCGGCATTGCGGGCGTTGTTCGGGCGTCAAGGGCGGACTATCTGTCACCCGCCGCCGCGCTTGTGAAGCGTGTTCAAGCCTTTTCCCTGCGACCCGAGGTCCCGCCGCCGTGACGATCGCGCTCGATCAGCCTGCCGTTCCGGCCGTCGTGAACCATGCCGGCATCCGTCGCTGGCTCTGGGCCGTCGCCTTTCTGGTCTTCGCCATGGTCGTCGTTGGCGGCGCGACGCGATTGACCGGCTCCGGCCTCTCGATCACCGAATGGCGGCCCGTGACCGGCGCGATCCCGCCGCTATCAGACGCTGCCTGGGCGCTCGAATTCGAGAAGTACCGGCTGAGCCCGCAATTCCAGCTCCTGAATTCCGGCATGGAGCTCGCCGATTTCAAGTTCATCTACTGGTGGGAATGGGGCCATCGCCAGCTTGGCCGCCTCATCGGATTGATCTATCTCGCCGGTTTCCTCGTCGTCCTCCTACGGCGGCTGATGCCCTGGCGCGAAACGGCGACCTTGTTCAGCATGGGCTTGCTGCTCGGCCTGCAGGGCACGATTGGCTGGATCATGGTCGCATCCGGCCTCGAGCCCGGCATGATCGCGGTCGCGCCGGTCAAGCTGACGCTGCACCTGACCTTCGCCGGCTTTTTCTTCGCCAGCGTGATCGCCTTCGCCACCTGGCTGACTCCCTTACGCCGGACCGAGCCGATGCGGGGCAGGGCGGCGGCGTGGGTCCTGCTCCTGCTGCTCTTCGTGCAGATCGCGCTCGGCGGGCTCGTCGCCGGCTCGAAGGCCGGTTTCACCTTCAACACCTGGCCATTGATGGACGGGGCGCTGGTGCCGTCCTCATCGACCCTCTTCGCCGGCACGCCGGTCTGGGAGAACTTCGTCGACAATGTCGCGCTGGTGCAGTTCAACCACCGCATCGGCGCCTACATCCTGTTCGCTTTCGCGCTCTGGCAGATGCTCAGCCTGCGTCGCGCCGCGCCGGGCTCAGGCAGCGCCAAGCGCGCCACTGCCATCGCCGGGCTCGTGCTGGCGCAGTCGGCGCTCGGCATCGTGACGCTGCTGCTGGTCGTGCCGCTCTGGGCCGGCCTCGCCCATCAGGCGCTCGGCTTCACCGTGCTGGCGATGGGCGTGGTGCATCTGACCCGCACGCAGCAAGGGGCGCGGGGGTAGCGCAAAGGGCGCTCCGCCCTTTGTCATTCCGGGACGCTGCGCAGCAGCGGACCCGGAACCCACGACTGGGCCGCAGCGGTTTCCATAACCCGCTGAATGGGCTCACCCGATCGTGGGTTCCGGGTTCACGCCTGCGGCGTGCCCCGGAATGACAAGGTCGAACATCTCCCAAAGCAAAAGGCGCCGTTTCCGGCGCCTTTATCATTCCGGGAATGCTGGCCCCGATCAGGCCAGCGCCTGATCCAGATCGGCGATCAGGTCCTCGACATCTTCGATGCCGATCGAGAGGCGCACCACCTCCGGGCCGGCGCCCGATGCCGTCTTCTGCGCGTCGGAAAGCTGGCGATGCGTGGTCGAGGCCGGGTGGATCACCAGCGAGCGCGTGTCGCCGATATTGGCGAGGTGCGAGAACAGCTGGAGCTTCGAGACCAGCTGGATGCCGGCGTCGTAGCCACCCTTGAGGCCGAAGGTGAAGACCGCGCCGGCGCCTTTGGGGCAGTAGCGCTGGGCGAGGGCGTGGTACTTGTTGTCGGCCAGGCCGGCATAGTTCACCCACTCGACTGCCGGGTGCTTGGCAAGATGCGTCGCGACCTTGAGCGTGTTCTCGCAATGGCGCTGCATGCGCAGCGGCAGCGTCTCGATCCCGGTCAGGATCATGAAGGCGTTGAAGGGCGAGAGCGCCGGGCCCATGTCGCGCAGGCCGAGCACGCGGGTCGCGATCGCGAAGGCGAAATTGCCGAAGGTCTCGCCCAGCACCATGCCGTTATATTCCGGCCGCGGCTTGGACAGCATCGGATAGCGCTCGTCGCCGACCCAGTTGAACGAGCCGCCGTCGACGATCAGCCCGCCGATCGAATTGCCATGGCCGCCCAAGAACTTGGTCGCCGAATGCACGACGATGTCGGCGCCATGCTCGAAGGGGCGGATCAGATAGGGGCTGGCCATCGTGTTGTCGACGATCAGCGGGATGTTGTGCTTCCTGGCGATCTTCGAGATGCCCTCGATGTCGACGATGACGCCGCCGGGATTGGCGATGGATTCGATGAAGATCGCCTTGGTCTTCGGCGTCACCGCCGCGGCGAAGGCCTCCAGATCATCGGAATCGGCCCAGATCACGTTCCAGCCGAAGTTCTTGTAGGAATGATTGAACTGGTTGATCGAGCCGCCATAGAGCTTCTTGGCGGCGACGAATTCGTCGCCCGGCTGCAGCAAAGCGTGGAAGCACAGGAACTCGGCGGCATGGCCCGAGGCCACCGCGAGCGCGGCGGTGCCGCCCTCCAGAGCCGCGACGCGCTCTTCCAGCACCGCATTCGTCGGGTTGCCGATGCGGGTATAGATGTTGCCGAAGGCCTGCAGCCCGAACAGCGAGGCGGCATGGTCGACATCGTCGAAGACGAAGGAGGTCGTCTGGTAGATCGGCGTGGCGCGCGCGCCGGTGGCTGCGTCGGGAGCGGCGCCGGCGTGGACGGCGAGCGTGTGGAAACCCGGTGCGCGGTCGGTCATGGCGTGCTCCCTGACAATTCTGATCGTGAAACGGTCTCGTTCGGTTTAACGAACGCTCTGTGAAGCGTCAATTCAAGCCGTTGCCGATAGCGGGCAATTGCGGCATGGCAGCATCATTGCGTCGGGGGATGGCAATGCGGCGTCTGGCCTACTGGTTTCTGTTGTGTCTCATCTTGTGCAGCGGTGCCCAGCCAGCCCGCGCGATCTGGCTTTCGGAAAGTGGCGACATCGCCTGGCTCACCGGCTCGATCGAGTTGGATGACGACAAGCGTTTCAAGGCATTCCTGGAGCGACCGAGGGCGAAGCCTTTGCGCGTGCTCTATCTGTCGAGCGGGGGTGGCTACATCGTGCCGGCCTTCGCGATCGGCCGGCTGGTTCGTCAGTCTGGGCTGGCTACTGCGGTCGATGCTGGCAGCGCCGCCTGTTCCAGTGCCTGCACCTTCATTTTTGCTGGCGGCGTCCGGCGCCACTATATCGGCGGCGAAGGCGTCTTCGAAGGCTCGACCGCGCTGTCGGGCCTCGGCTTCCACCCGGCCCGGCGCACCGAGAAGCAGACCGGCCAGACGATCCTGAGCGAAAGCGGCACCACCCGCGTTCGTGCCTTCTATGCCGAAATGGGCATGCCGCGCGCTGTCGAGCTGATGGAAAAGGCGGCCTTCAATTCGATGTACCGGCCCAATGGCGCGACTGCGCTCGCGCTCAAGATCGCGACCAGCCTTTCACCTCCCTGAGCCTTGGCCTCCGGTGGGCCACCGCTCGGCCAGGATCGTGGGGTTGCGGGGTGGAGAGCAGCGATCTCGACATAACTATCCGACAGGCGATAGCTCTCGCCCGACATGCTCGGGCCTTACGCCCATGCCGACCATCCGAGCCGGCAGGCGACGCAGCAGCGGAAAGCGTTGCAGCAGCCTGAGCGGCCAAGGCGGCGCAATCGGCTTGTCGGCCGCGAGCAGCGGTGTGATCACCCGGTTCTGGATCGCGATCTGGGCCGCCTGTGTGACCTTGGCCGGCCATTCCCGCCGCTTCTGGACAGCCGCCAGATCATGGTCGGTCAGCGTTTTCTCGCGCAGCGGCCTGGCCAGCAGATTGGCGGCCGCGACTGCGTCCTGGATCGCCAGGTTGATGCCGACCCCGCCGATCGGCGACATGGCGTGCGCGGCGTCGCCGATGCAGATGAGGCCCGGCCGCCACCAGCGCTCCAGCCGGTCGACCGCGACCGAGAGCAGCTTGATGTCGTCCCATGAGGCCAACTCTTCGGTGCGATCGGACAGTTCCGGCGCCAACGCGAGGAGCCCAGCCTTGAAGGCGTCGAGCCCAGCCTCGCGCAGCTTGTCGAGCGAGCCCTTTGGGATGATGAAGGCGCATTGCCAGTAGTCGCCGCGATTGAGGCGGATGAAGAAGCGCCCCGCGGCGACCTGGCCGAAGGCCTGCGCCGGCTCGTCCGGCCGGCGGCTCAGGCGGAACCAGAGCACGTCCATCGGCGCGCCGAGTTCGGTGACCGCGAAGCCAGCCGCCTCGCGGACATCGGAGCGCCGGCCATCCGCCGCCACGACGAGATCGGCGCGGATCTCCAGCGGGCCGTCGGGGCTCTCGGTAGTCAGTCCCACGACACGCCCGTGCTCCTCGACGAGCCCGCTGGCTTTCGTCTGCATCAGCAGCCGGAAATTCGGATAGGCCCGGCCGCGATCCGCGAGGAAATCGAGGAAGTCCCATTGTGGCATGAAGGCGATGAAGGGCGCCTTGACCGGCAAATGGCTGAAATCGGCGATGGTGATGTCCTCGGCTCCGAAGCGGGCGACGAGGTCGTCCTCCCGAACATGCGGCAGACGCAGGAACTCCTCTAGCAGGCCGAGCTCGTGCATCACCTCCATGGTCGAGGGATGGATGGTGTCGCCGCGGAAATCGCGCAGGAAATCGGCGTGCTTCTCCAGCACGATCACATCGACGCCGGCGCGCGCCAGCAGGAAGCCGAGCATCATCCCGGCCGGACCGCCGCCGGCGATGCAGCAGGTCGTGCTCTCCTGGCGCATGGCCTTGCTCCGTCTTATTCGCTCAGCTTGATCCCGGTCTTCGCCACCAGCTCGGTCAGGATGGCGCGGTCGTGGGCCATGAAGGCGCCGGTCTCCTGCGGGCTCCAGGCGACGGGCTCGATCACCAGCTCGCGATAGCGCGCGACCAGCTCGGCATCCGCCATCGCCGCGTTGATCGCGGTGCCCAGGATGTGCAGCGTATCGGGGGCGATACCGGCCGGCGCGACGATCGAGGCCCAACCAGGATAGACCACGTCGACACCTTGTTCCTTCAACGTCGGCAGATCGGGCAGTTGCGGCTGGCGCGCATCGGTGGTGACGGCGAGCGCCTTCACCTTGCCACCCTGGATGTTGCCGAGGCTCGCGGCGAGGCTGTCGATCATGACATGGACCTGGCCCGACATCAGGTCCGCCGCCGCGAGCCCGGCGCCGCGATAGGGCACATGCGCCAGCTTGAGGCCGGTCGCCTGCATGATCATCTCGAAGACGAGGTGATTGGTGCCGCCGATCCCGGCCGAGGCGAAGTTGAGCTGGCCGGGGCGCTGCTTGGCGTAAGCGAGGAACTCGGTGAGCGAAGCGACGGGCAGGGTCGGCGAGGCGTTCAGCACCAGCGGGAACAGGCCGAGCATGCCGACCGGCGCGAAGTCATAGGCGACGTCATAGGGCAACTTCTGGCCGAGCGCCGGGGCGGCGGCGAAGCTCGCCGCGGTCGCGACCAGGAGCATGTGGCCATCGGCCGGCGCCTTGACCACGACCTGCCCGGCGACGATGCCGTTGGCGCCCGGGCGGTTGTCGATGATCACCGATTGGCCGAGCTGCCGCGCCAGCGTCTCGCCGAGCCGGCGCGCCGCGATGTCGGTGCCGCCTGCCGGAGCGAAGGGCACGACGAGCTGGATCGGCCGCTCGGGAAAGGCGGCACGGGCGCTTCCCGCGCCGAGCGCACTCGCTAGGCCGGCGAGCAGGACGGTGCGGCGATCGAGAGGGGGCATCGGCCTTCTCCGTGGGATGGCTCACAAACATCGTGGTCATCCCGGACAAGCCGCGTCAGCGGCGCCGATCCGGGATCCATTCCGGAGCCTTCCCGAAAGAGGCTCAGGCATGGGTCCCGGGTCTCCCTTCGGTCGCCCGGGACGACCCGAAGAGTGAAGGCCTGGCCGGTCATGAGCAAGCTGCTCTGCCGAGCCGCGCCTTAAGTCCCCGGCCGGTTGATCGTCAGCTTCTGGAAGCCCTTGCCGGCGAGCACCGGCTTCTTCGCCGAGAGGATGCGCGAATTGATGCCCTGCCAGCCGATCTCGCCGGAGAGCCGGCCATATTCGATCTTCGGGCAGCGGTTCATGATCACAGTGACGCCCTTCGCCTCGGCCTTGGCCGCCGCCTCGTCATTGCGCACCGAGAGCTGCATCCAGATCACCTTGGGCAGCGGCTCCAGGGCGAGCGCCTCGTCGGTGATCGGACCGGCTGCGTCTGAATTGCGGAAGATCTCGACCATGTCGATCGGCTGCGGGATGTCCTTGAGCGAGCCGTAGACGGTCTTGCCCAGCAGCATCTGCCCGGCGAGCCCCGGATTGACCGGGATCACGTCATAGCCGCGGTCGAGCAGATATTTGGTGACGATCCAGCTCGGGCGCGCCTCGTTGGCGGAGGCGCCGACCAGCGCTACGGTCTTCACCTCGCGCAGGATGCGACGAATGAGCGCATCATCGTAAGCGTCATGGTTCACCAGGCGAATATCCTAGACAATTGAAGGCGTTGCCGGCGCCCCTACGTCGCCGGCAAGGCAAAGCCGGCGCTCGGAACACAGCTTCGCCACGCTGGTTTGCTTTGCTGAAGACAAAGGGGCGCTCCCAGTCTTCTTCAGCGAGGAGGGTCTGCCATGTGCGACTACAGTCTGCACCATGTGATGTCGACTCCTGCCAAAGTCGGCGATGTCCTCAAGACCACGAGCTTCGTCGGGTCGAGCACCAGGGGTTTTTGCGCCGCTGCCGAGCCGAACGTCGCTGTCTGCGTCCTGCCCGGCACGGAGCTGGCGTTCTCGGCTGAGATCGAATGCGACAGGGCGATCGGCTTCCTGCCGCACCGTCGGCTTGGGGCGACGGTCGCGCGCTTCCGCCAGATCGATCTCGACAAACCCTACGCCCATCATGATGCGATCGAACTGCCCCGTGGGCAGGTCGTGCTGCTGACCAACCTTTCGGAAGGCCAGACCGTGACCGTGCTGCAGTTGCCGGCGGATGAGCAGGCGCAGCGGGCCGCGCCCGCCGAGGCCGAGCCGGCGCGGACGGAAAACGAACCGATTCCGCTCTTCGGCATCTGATCGGCTGCCTGTAGGCGCGTAGGCGTCCATTCCCGATGGCGGTCTCGTCCTGTGGGCGAGCCCGCCCTTTCAGCTGTGACGCCAGTCCGGCGCGCGCTTCTCCATGAAGGCGCCGATGCCTTCTTCGGCGTCGCGCGCCAGCATGTTCTCGACCATCACCGCAGAGGCGTGGTCATAGGCCGCCTTCAGCCCCATCTCGCGCTGCTCATAGAAGGCGCGCTTGCCGACCTTGACTGTCGCGGCCGATTTCGAGGCGATGACGCCGGCGAGCTGCTTCGCCTCGGTCAGTGCCTCGCCCGCCGGCACGACGCGGTTGACCAGGCCCATCCGCGCTGCCTCCTGCGCCGGCACCATCTCGCCGAGCAGCAGCATCTCCATCGCATGCTTGGCGGAGAGGTTGCGCGAGAGCGCCACCATCGGCGTCGAGCAGAACAAGCCGATATGGACGCCGGGCGTGCAGAAGCGCGCGCCTTCGCCCGCAACGGCGAGGTCGCAACTGGCGACGAGCTGGCAGCCGGCGGCGGTCGCCGTGCCTTCGACTGCGGCGATCACGGGCTGGGGCAGGGCGATGATCTGCTGCATCATCGCTGAGCAGCGCCCGAGGATATCGGCGAAATAGGCACGGCCGCGATCGGCATCGGCCCGGCGCGCGCTCATTTCCTTGAGGTCGTGCCCTGCCGAGAACACCGGGCCGGCCGCGGCAAGTACCACCGCGCGGACGCTGTGGTCGGTCGCGATCGCGGCGAGTGTCTCCGACAGGGCCGCCAGCATCGCCTCGCTGAGAGGATTGCGCGCTTCCGGCCGGTTGAGCGTCAGCGTCGCGATGCCGTCGGCATCCTCGCGCAGCAGGATCTGCGCTCTGGCATGGGCGTTCATGGCGAAAGGCCTTTCGCTGTTTGTCTCTATTGTCGGGAGGCGGGTGCCATGCTGCAAGGGGACTGACGTCCGAACAGCCACCGGTTTTCCGCACGATGACGACCCGCATGAGCGCCGCCGAGATCGAGGCCTATCTCGATCAGGTCTTCCCGCAGCTCCATTATGGCGGGCGCACCTACTTCGTCGAGGAGGTCGGGCCGCTCACGGCGCGCATGCGCTGCGACTACCATGAGAAGCATCTGCGGCCGGGTGGCACCATATCCGGCCCGACCATGATGGCGCTCGCCGATCTTACGCTCTATGTCGCGATCCTCGCCCAGATCGGCCCGGTCGCGCTCGCGGTGACGACCAGCCTCAACTACAATTTCCTGCGCAAGCCGGGGCAGGTGGCGCTGATCGGCGAGGCGAAGCTGCTCAAGCTCGGCAAGCGCCTCGCCGTCGGCGAGGTCTGCCTGTATTCGCAGGGCGAAGCCGAGATGGTCTGCCATGCGACCGGGACCTATTCGATCCCCGCCGAGAGATAATTGCGGTATCCTGATACCGTTTCTCGCACTGCGCTGAAAACAATGCGTTTTTCGCCAAGGTCGGGTATTTTCTTCGCTTGACATCGATCGGGTAGCCGCCTATCCAGCGCCCACACCGCCGCCGGCCTGCCGGCGGCTTGTCCTTTTTTCAAGCAGCCGAAGGGTGCCGCGATGAAGACCATCTCGCTCAAGCCCGCCGATGTCGAGAAGAAGTGGGTTGTGATCGACGCCTCCGGGCTCGTCGTCGGCCGTCTCGCCTCCCTGGTGGCGATGCGTCTGCGCGGCAAGCACAAGGCCGCCTACACCCCGCATGTCGACTGCGGCGACAACATCATCGTCATCAACGCCGAGAAGGTGGTGCTGACCGGTCGCAAGCGCGACCAGAAGGTCTACTACCACCACACCGGCTTCCCGGGTGGCATCAAGGAGCGTTCCGCCAAGTTCCTGCTGGACGGCCGCTTCCCCGAGCGCGTCGTCGAGAAGGCTGTCGAGCGCATGCTGCCGCGCGGCCCGCTTTTCCGCCAGATCCTCGGCAATCTGCGCGTCTACAAGGGCTCCGAGCATCCGCACGCCGCCCAGTCGCCCGAGGCGCTCGACGTCGCGGCGCTCAACCGCAAGAACGCGAGGGTCTGACCATGGCCGAGGTTCTCCAGTCTCTCGAGCAGCTCGGCCAGGTCGCCAAGGGCGTCCAGCCCGAGGCTCCCGTCCACGTCAAGAAGGTCGACGCGCAGGGCCGCGCCTATGCCACCGGCAAGCGCAAGAACGCCATCGCCCGCGTCTGGATCAAGCCGGGCTCCGGCAAGATCACGGTCAACACCCGTGACCAGGAAGTCTACTTCGCCCGTCCGGTGCTGCGCCTGATCCTGCAGCAGCCGCTGATGCTGGTCGATCGCATGACCCAGTACGACGTCGTCGTCACGGTCAAGGGCGGCGGCCTCTCCGGCCAGGCCGGCGCGGTTCGCCACGGCATCTCCAAGGCCCTGACCCATTATGAGCCGGAGCTGCGCAGCCCGCTCAAGAAGGAAGGCTTCCTGACCCGCGACTCGCGCGTGGTCGAGCGCAAGAAGTTCGGCAAGGCCAAGGCCCGCCGCAGCTTCCAGTTCTCGAAGCGCTGATTTCGGTATCGGCCCCGGCCGGTATCGATCCGAAGGGCGGCTCTCGCGAGCCGCCCTTTTTCGTTCAGGCGCTGGTTTTCAGCCAGGCGAGCAGTTCTGCGCGCCGCGGATGCGGCTTGCCGGCCGACGGCCATAGCAGCGTCAGCTGGTCGCCGCTCGGCAGTTCCTCCGCGAACGGCGCGACCAGCCGCCCGTCAGTGAGATAGGGCGCGACCAGGCTCCTGCGGCCGATCAGGATACCAGCGCCACCGAGCACGGCATCGAGCGCCAGCGCATAGAGCGAATAGGACGGACCTCGGCCGGGATCGATCCCGCTTACACCGGCATGGCGTAGCCAGCGTGCCCAGTCGCCGCGCCAGACGGCGTCGTGAAGCAGGACCTGGCCGGCGAGGTCGGCCGGGGTCTGCAGATTGCGGGCGAGGGGCGGGGCGCAGACCGGGAACAGGCTGTCCTCTTGAAGCGCGAGCGCATCGGCCGGCGGGCTGGCGAGATAGAACAGGGCGAGGTCGAAATTGTCGTGCCGACCTGTCGGCGGCTCCTCCATCGCGCTGATCGAGATCGGCAGTCCGGGAAAGGCCTGCTGCAGCGCTGGCAGGCGTGGCGACAGCCAGAGCTGGGCGATGCAGGGCAGGGCGGCGATGGCGAGCGCCCGGCCGGCATGGCTCGCCTTGAGCTCTTGCACAGTCAGGGCGAGCGTGTCGAAGGCGGCGCTGAGGCGTGGCCGGGCTTCCTGTGCAGCTTCCGTCAGCGCGACGCCCTGCGGCAGCCGCCGGAACAAGGTCAGTCCGAGAAAGGCTTCGAGATGGCGCACCTGCTGGGCGATGGCGCCTTGCGTCACCCCGATCTCCTCCGCCGCCCGCGAGAAGCTGCCGAGCCGCGCTGCCGCCTCGAAGGCGCGCAGGGCGTTGAGGGGCGGCAGGGGCGGGCGGGGTGGTCTGACGGGCATTGGCGGCACAAGGTTGCAGGCCTAGATTTTCTAGCCCTGGCGGCGACGATAACTGGTTTGCACAAGCGCCGGCAAATCGCTGCAATGGCGGCACGAGATAACACTCTGCGGGGATGGCGATGACGATGAAACTGGCGCGGCGCGGCTGGGTGCCGGCAGCGAGCGAGGACTATGTGCTGCGGATCGCCGGCGAGGTTGCCGGCCAGGACCGTGCGTCGCGCGAGGAGAGGCTCGCCAACCTCATCACCGAGAACCGCACCATCCACGAGCGCGACTGCGTCAACCTCAACCCCGCGACCAATGTGATGAACCCGCGCGCCGAGGCGGTGCTCGGGCAGGGGCTCGGCAGCAGGCCTTCGCTCGGTTATCCCGGCGACAAATACGAGATGGGCCTCGAGGCGATCGAGCAGATCGAGGTGATGGCGGCAGAGCTTGCAGCGCAGGTCTTCGGCGCGAATTATGCCGAGATCCGCGTTCCATCCGGTGCGATCGCCAATCTCTATGTCTTCATGGCGGCGGCCAAGCCCGGCGACGTCGTGATCGCGCCATCGTCGGCGATCGGCGGCCATGTCACCCATCACGGCGCCGGTGCCGCCGGGCTTTATGGCGTCGTCACTCATCCGGCTCCTGTCGATGCCACCGGATACACCGTCGATGTCGAGAAGCTGCGCGAGGATGCGCGGCGGCTGCGGCCCAAGGTGATCAGCATCGGCGGCAGCCTCAACCTCTTCCCGCATCCGATCCGCGAGATCCGCGCCATTGCCGATGAGGTCGGCGCGATCGTCTTGTTCGACGCCGCCCATCTCTCCGGCATGATCGCGGGGCATGGCTGGCAGCAGCCGCTGGAGGAGGGCGCTCACGTCATGACGATGAGCACCTATAAGAGCCTGGGCGGTCCGCCTTCCGGCCTGATCGTCACCAATGATGCCGGCCTCGCCGAGAAGCTCGACGCCATCGCCTATCCCGGCCTCACAGCCAATTTCGATGCGGCCAAGTCGGCGGCGCTGGCGATCACCATGATGGATTGGCAGGAGTTCGGCCGCGACTATGCGGCGATGATGGCGGCGACGGCGAAGGCGCTTGCCGAGGCGCTGGCGGAGCGGCAGGTCCCGGTCTTCGCGCGCGACCGCGGCATGACGACCTCGCACCAGTTCGCGATCGAGGCGGGCGCTTACGGCGGCGGGCAGGCGGCGGCGAAGAGGCTGCGCGCCGTCAACATCTTGAGCTGCGGCATCGGCCTGCCGATCGCGGAGGTTGCCGGCGACGTCAACGGCCTGCGCCTCGGCACGCCGGAGATCGTCCGCTTCGGCATGAAGCCCGAGCATATGCCGGAGCTCGCCGGCTATATCGCCGACGGGTTGTCGGGCGCGCGTCCGGACGAGGCGATCGCCCGCGACGTCACCGCCTTCCGCCGGCGCTTCGGCAGGCTGCATTATGTGAGGTGACGTCGGAGCGCGGGTGAAGAGCGCGGGGAACCCTTCTCCCGTGCGGGAGAAGGGCAGGGATGAGGGCCCGCCCTATCTGCATAAGGCGCAGCGGCGGCCGCCCCGCCCCGATAATCAGCGGCGGTCCCTCACCCCTACCCCTCTCCCATCCGGGAGAGGGGATCCCGCGTATGTCTCCTCCGAGCATGACGCTGGTTAGCCGCCATAGCGCTCCAGCATCTCAGCCTTCAGCGCCTCTTCCCCGATCACCCGAGCCGCTCCGAGCCAGGCCGCTTCGATCTCGCCTGCCGCGTTGCGAACGAGTCGCACAGGCTCGCCAGGGCTGGCGAAGGCCGAGGCTTTGACAATGCGGCCCCGGTCTTCGCCCTCCGGCACGATCTCGCCGGCGTCGAGGAACGGGTTGAACAGGGCCGGATTGGCGATCAGCACCTTGCCCGCGACCGGAACGAGATCGCCGGCGCCCCAGATCGTCCAGAGGCGCTTGCGCCAGCGTTCGGTTGCCGGCGTCGGCGCGCCATGTTCGGCGAAGGTCCTGAAGATCTGGATCACGCCGTCGAGCCAGGGATGGGCGAGGCCGTCGATGGCATTGGTCAGGACCGAGACGGTGAGGCCTTGCTCCGGCACGGTGAGGGTGCGGGTGATGAAGCCCTGAAAGCCGCCGGAATGGCCGACCCAGTCCCAGCCATCGCCGCCACCGGAGATGGTACCGAGCCCGTAATGGCGGCCGAGGCTGCTCTCGGCGTCGGGCCAGAGCCGGCGCGTCATCTCGCGGCGGCTGAGCGCCGACAGGACGCTGCGTTCGGCCTTAGGCGAGAGCTGGGCGATATAGCGGGCGATATCGGCCGCCGTCGCGACGAAACCGGCGGCGGAGACCATGGCGTTGCCCGGATTGTCGGCTGGGATCACCACGCGCCGGCCGAGCGGCAGAGTGCCGCTATGGCCCTTCGCCATCGGCCCGGTCCAGAGCGTGATGTCGGGCCGGGTTTCCTGCAGCCCGGCAGGCGCGACGATCTCGCGGGCGATCCAGTCGGCATAGGGCTCGCCCGTCACCGCCTCGATCACGAGACCGAGCAGGCCGAAGCCGTGATTGGAGTATTTCAGGCGCTGCGAGGCCGGAAAGACCGGCGGCCTGGCGAGGTCCGCGAGCAGCTCGTCCTTGCGCAGATAGGGCTTGCGATCGAAGAACTGGCCGCAATCGACGCCGTCGCGCAGCAAGCCGGCGCTGTTGGAGAGCAGCTGGGTCAGCGTTGCCGCCGCGACCTCGGGATGCAGACCTTCGACATGGGCGCCGGCCTTGTCGTCGAGCCGCAGGCGCTCCTGCTCGACGAGGCGCAGGATGCCGGCGGCGGTGAAGCTCTTCGAATGCGAGGCGATGCGGAAGCCATGGCGCGGCGTCAGCGCCTCGCCGATCGATAAGTCGGCGCTGCCGAAGGCGGCCTCGAGCACGATCTCGCCGCCATCAGCGATCGCGACCGCGCAGCCCGGCTGGTTGTGGAAACGGCGCTGGAATTCGAGCCAGCTTGCGACATAGTCGAGCGCGGCGGGCAGCCAGGGCTTCATCGGGCAATCCATCGTCGAGCAGAGCAGGAAACGAAGCTTGGCACGCTTGATGGCGCTGCGTCAGCGCTGCAAAGCACGGGAGCCATGCGTTGTGGCCGGATCGCCTTCGTCCTTGCCCTCGCGGCCTGCGCGTGGCATCCGTCCGCGCCACACATAAGGATCGTTACCGTGGACAAGACCGAACTCGCCAAGCTCGAAGCCTATCTCCGCCGCACCTTCGCGAACCACAGCATCAGCGTGCGCGCGCGGCTGAAGAAGACCGATTCGGCCGAGGTCTATCTCGCCGACGAGTTCATCGGCATCATCCATGTCGACGACGAGGACGGCGACCGCTCGTTCAACTTCACCATGGCGATCCTCGACGTCGATCTCGACGACTGAGGATAGGCGCTTAGCGCATCAGCCCGTCGAGGGTGCGGCGCACGCCGCCGAGCATCATCTGCCAGTCGGCGACGATGGCGCGCGGGAAGCGGATGTTCACATCGACGCCGCGGTGGCGGAAGGTCACCCGGCAAGGCTCGTCGAGACCGGTCTGGGCGGTCTCGACCGGGCAGCGCGCCGCAAAGCCGCGTCCGTCCGGCACCGAGACATAGAGTTCGTCGCCCTCATAGGGCGAGCCCTTGCGGAAGCCGCGCACCACCAGCCCGCCCGGATTGGACCAGACCGTCGGCGTCAGGAAACGGGCATAGGTCGAGAGCTGCGTCGCCGGCTCGTTGACCTTGTCAGGCGGGCTCAGGGTCACCAGCAGGCGATGTTTGGTATCGGGCATCACAGGCCCGAGGCTCGGCCAGTCCAGGCGCAGGCGCGCCATGCCGACCAGGCGCCCCTCATCGGAATCGGCGCCGGTCAGGTTCTCCGGGATCGCCAGCACCACATCGCCGACCCGAGCCGGCTGTAATTCGGTCCCGGCATCGGGATGGGGGCGGGTGGCGAACAGGGCAAGGCCGGTGCCCGTCAGCCCGAGCACGACGATCGCAGCCGCGAGCTTCAGCAAGGCCCGGTCGCCCCGCGGAGGGACCGGCGCCGAGCGGCGCTTCAGATGGTTGCGGATCAGCGCAGCGACATCGGTGGCGCTGGCGAGCGGCTGGGTCTGTTCGGGCGCGGCGTAGAGGCTCATCGGGCTCGTCTCCGGGGCCGGCGAGCAGCCCGTCGGCAAACTGAAGCAGAGCCGCCTTAACACCCCGTAAACCATGTCGGCGTTGGCGTGGTTAACCAAAGGTTAAAGCTTCGCTTTCGCAAGCGCTGCCCTTGCGCCATGCTTCGCCGGTATTCGCTGGAAGCCGTGCCCGTGACGCTCGAACCCTCCGCTATCGAGGCCCTGAAATCGCTGGTCCTCGGCTTCGCCTTCGCCGGGCTGCTGGCAAGCGCCTTCGAACTGTTCACGCAAAAGCGCGCCGGCTTCGAACTGCTGCAGGGCGGCGGTGTCGGCGCGGTGGCGAGCGTGCCGGTGGTGGTGTTCAGCGCGCCCTTCCTGATCCTGCGCAACACCGTGCGCGGCCGGCGGATCGAGGGAAGGCCCTTCTTCTTCGTGATGGCGGCGAGCATGGTCGCCTCGCTCTGGAGCCTGATCAGCGGCCGGGTCGTGCTCGATCTTCTGATGATGTTCGGCGCGGCTTGACGGCGAGGGCGCCCGCCCTGCAATCCTCGGGCTGAAAAGTCCCGGAGGATACGCCATGCCGCTCTACTCGCTCGACGGAACCGCGCCAGAGACGCCGCCGGAGGGGCAATGGTGGCTGGCGCCCGACGCACATATCATCGGCCGCGTCCGGCTCGCCCGCGATGTCGGGATCTGGTTCGGCGCGGTTTTGCGCGGCGATAATGAGTGGATCGAGATCGGCGAGGCCACCAACATCCAGGAAGGCTGCGTGTTTCATACTGATCCGGGCGCCCCGCTCAGGGTCGGTGCGGGCTGCACGATCGGCCACCGCGCCATCCTGCATGGCTGCATCATCGGTGAGAACAGCCTGGTCGGCATGGGGGCGACCGTACTCAATCATGTGAAGATCGGTCGCAACTGCCTGGTTGGCGCCAATGCGCTGGTGACCGAGGGCAAGGAATTCCCGGACAATTCGCTGATCGTCGGTTCACCGGCGCGTGCCATCCGCACGCTGGACGAGGCCGCCGTCGCCGGCATTGCCCGCACGGCCGCCGGCTATTCCGAGCGCTGGAAGCAGTTTGCCAGGGGCATGAAGCGGATCGACTGATCTGGCGATCCACCCCGCAACTCCCCGTAAAAACGAAGCGGGCCGGCTCCCGGGGAAGGAGCCGGCCCTGGACGTGCCCGGTCGGGGACGGGTGGGTGGGGACGTGACCGGACTCGTCGTCTGGTGGCGAAGCCCGAGACTTCGCCGATTGGTATTCGCGCCGGGTTTCGTCCCCGCCCGGCGCGGTCTTGTGATTCAGCGCAACGAGGCCACCGTCGAGGTCGAGAGGCCGCCGAGCGACGCCCAGCCGGTGCGGGCCTGGGATTCACGCTTCACATAGGTGTAGCCGGTCTGGCTCCACGGCAGGATCGCGTTGCGTTTGTTGTCGAGGATGAAGTCGCCGCGGTCGGTGCGGATCATCAGCACGGCATGGCCGGCATTCTCCTCGTCGATCACCACGGTGACCCGCATGGCCCGGCGCGGCAGGCCGGCTTCGGCCAGGCGCTGGCGCTTCAGCAGGACATAGTCCTCACAATCGCCCTTGCCGTCGGTCGGGATGTCCCAGCGGTCGACCACGCCCCAATGATCCTGGTCGGTGATCGCCTCGATCTCGCGATTGGCCTTGAGATTGGCCGCGACGATCAGCTTCCAGGTCTTGGCGGTCAGCTCGATCTGCTCGGCCTCGCGGGTGTCGACGGCGCATTCGCTCGGCATGCGCTTGCAGAAATCCGTCCAGGCATAAGGCGCGCGGGCCTCGCCGCCGGCGGTGATCGGTGCGCTCGCGACCGGCAGGCCGCCAGTCTGCTGCGCCTCGGCGCCGGTCACGCCGGCCAGAACGATGATGGTAGCAGCGGCAATGCCGCGAAATCCCCGGAAACTCGAAAACATGTCGTCCCCTTTCCTGTCCCGGGATCGACCATGCTCTTGGGCTGTAGAGATCGCTTGAAATGAAAGCAGACAATTTTACTGAAATCGAGCCTATTGAAGATCAAAGTACTTGTAGACAATCAGGTATAAAATCGAGAGTAAGAATTCTCAGCGCTCGTATCAGGAAGCCTTAACCATGGGTTTCCTTAACCATCCAGTCTCTTAACCATGGCGGGGAGGCGCGTAGGAAATGGTAATCCCCTGCGGACGATGGGATGAGGTGCTCAGGGAAGCGCTTTGTCGCCTTCGAGGGGGGCGGGCGTCGTTCGGCGAGGCTCTGACCGTCATGGCGGCGCTGTTCCGACCATCCATGTATTTGCCGGATAGCGTTGACGCCTAATGCATGAATGCTCGCCGCAGGGCGAGCATGACGAGGCCCGAATCTTAGAAAGCGAATATGCGGCGCGGCTCCGGTGCGAATGCCGTCGCGTTCAGCTGGAAGAAGAAGCGCGCTTGTCTGCGCTCAGAGCTCGAGATTCTCGTCGAGCGCGTCGGCGGAGAGCGGCATGCGGAACTGGGCGGCGTAGCCGCCGTCGAAGCGACGCACGATCATCGCCGCCGTGCCGCCGAGCCTGACCGCGGTGCCCATCTCGAACTGGTGGTCGCTGGCGAAGGCCGCGCCCGACAGCGAGATGTCGATCAGCCGCACGGCCTGCTCGGTGCCGTCCTCGAAGGTAATGATGCAACGCGGGTTACGCGGCACGATGCGTTCGTGGCGCCGGTCCTCCGGCAGGCCGAGCTCGTCGCGATTGGCGAGCCAGGTCAGCTGCGCGGTGAATTTCTCGCGCTTGCGGCTCGTCGCGGTGATCGTCATCGCAAAGCCGGAGGGCGTGGTGCGCACCGCCGTGCCTTCGATGCGGCCGAGATGTTCGAGATAGACAATGACGCGGTCGCCGACCATCGGCTTTGCCGGCGCGACCATATGCAGGCCGCCCGGCGAGATGTCGGTGGTCTGGCAGGGATATTCCATGCGATTGGGCAGCATGTAGCGTCCGAGCAGGACGACTTTCATGCGCTGATGCCGCCGGCGCTCGACCGGGACCGAGCCCGTCTTCGGATTTTGGGGCGCCGTGAGCATCGCTGACCTGATTTCGAACAAGGCCATGCTACCGGCTTGCAAGTTAAGAGGTGGTTAGAGCGTTCTCACACACGTCCGCCGGGTAGCAGCATCAGCTTCGGCCGCTTGTCCTGGGCGGCTGGTTCACTCGGACGCAGCGCCCGCGAATCCGGCCAGATCATCCTGAGCGAGATCATCCGCATCGATTCGAGCGTGTCGAGCCCGAGCCAGTCCGGCGACAGGCCCGGCGACAGCGCGCCGAGGATGCGGGCGTGGGTACGGCCGCGATAGCGCAGCGGCAGCAGCAGCAGCTCTAGATGGACGCTGGCGCCGTTCTCGGTCTGCGCCGTGAGACCGGCGACGGCCCCTGCCGTCTCGTCCATCACCGTCTGGACGAGGCGGCGCATATCGCCCTGAGCCTCGACATCGGGCCAGAGTGCGGCGAAGGCGCGTCCGCGCAATTCGCGCCCGAACAGGGCGCAGAGCCGCGTGCCGGCCAGGCGGAAGACCGGGCCGATCGGCTCGTTCTCCAGCACGAAGGTGTCGGCGAGGGCGTGTCGCAGCGCGCCCGGCTCGATTTCGCCCCGTTCGGGGGCGCTCCGTTCGCCGCGCAGCGTGTCCCAGTAGTCGAAAACCAGGCGGGTGCTCGGGTTCTTCATATCCTGTCCAGTCCGGTCTGCGCTGTCCCTGATCGTGCGAAGGCGTGCCAAATCGGATCGCATTCGTTCGAGGCGGGGACTGTCGTGTCCTTGCGAATCGGGAAGACGCAGCACGCATGCCGTCTTGCCACGCGACCCGGACAGGGGGAGGCGGCAGGGGTCGTTAAGGTTAAGCAACGGTTAAGCTTGTGGAAGATGCCTAAAATGCCGGATAAATCGGCTGTCGAATTCGAGCCCGGACAAAGCGTCCGGGCTCACTGGAAAAGGCGGGGGGCGCGGGGGCGTGACCGGCCGGGGAGGAGAGGGGAGAGCGGTCGCTCTCCCCTTTTCTGTTGCCTGCCGATGGCCTATGCGCCAGTGAGGGCTCGATGTCGGCGAACCCAGACGATCCTCATGGCCCACCGGCGCGCGAGCCGGTCTTCAACCTGCCCGGCGCCGTTGTCTGGCTGATCGCCGCGCTGGTGCTGGTCCAGGGCGCGCGCGAACTGCTCAGCGACCGCGACGATTTCCTCCTCGTCTCCTGGCTGTCCTTCGTGCCGGCACGGCTGACACTCTGGTTCGCGCCGGAGCGACTCGAGGAGATCGCTCGCTCGCTCGGTACCTCCGGCACTCCGGATTTCGTCCAGCGCCTGCAATTGGTCCGCCTCCTGCTGGCCGATGGCGGTGGCCAGCCCTGGACCCTGCTCAGCTATGGGCTGCTGCACGGCTCCTGGCTGCACCTGGTTTCCAACGTCGTCTGGCTGGCGGCTTTCGGCAGCCCGGTGGCGCGCCGGCTCGGGGCGGGCCGCTTCCTGCTGCTGATGGCGCTCTCGACCGTCGGCGGCGCCCTGCTGCACTGGTGGTCGCGCGAACTCGACGTGCTGCCGCTGGTCGGTGCGTCCGCCGGCGTCTCCGGCGCCACGGCGGCGGCGATTCGCTTCGTCTTCTCGCCGGGCGTGCATTTCGGCGGCCTCGGCCATGACGAGGTGGTGCGTGCGATTCCAGCCGAGCGGTTCGGCAGCCTCTGGCGCAATTCGCGGGCGCTGCTCTTCGTGGTGATCTGGTTCGTCACCAACATCCTGTTCGGCGCCGGCCTCGTGCCGATCCTCGGTGAGGAGACCAGCATCGCCTGGGAAGCGCATATCGGCGGCTTCCTCGCCGGGCTGCTGCTCTTCCCGCTGCTCGACCGCGGCCCGGTCAGGACCTGACCGCAACCGGAGCGCGCAGCTTTCCTTGGGCGAGCGCCTTGCCGTCGCCTCAGAGTTCGCTCACATTGAAACCAGTCCAGCGTGGCGTCGCGCCGCGGACGGAATGTCCGTCAGGCTCGGCGCTGCTCTCGTCGCAACCCAATCACGCGCGCCGGCCAACGGCGCCGCTACCGTCGGAGGAGAAGTCGATGAACGTCGCTCATATTCTCGGCAACAAGGGGGTTGAGGTGGTTTCGGTGCAGCCGCACCGGACGCTCGGCGAAGCGGCACGGACCCTGGCCGAGAAGCGGATCGGCGCCGTGGTTGTCGCCGGCGCGGATGGTGGCCTGCTCGGCATCCTGTCGGAGCGCGACATCATCAAGGCGCTTGGATTGGAGGGCGTCGGCGCCCTCGATACTCCGGTGTCGCGCGCGATGACCGCCAAGGTCGTGACCTGCCGGCCCGACACCAGCGTCGACGAGTTGATGGAGATCATGACCGCGGGCCGCTTCCGGCACGTGCCGGTGGTCGATGGCGGCCGCATCGCCGGCATCGTCTCGATCGGCGACGTGGTCAAGCATCGCGTCGCCGAGATCGAGGCCGAGAGCCGGGCGATGCGCGACTATATCGCGATGGCGTGACTGGTCGCTCCCTTCTCCCTTGCGGGTAAAGGGAGCACGTCGCGTCAGTTCAACGGCAGATGATTGGCCGCGACGATCGCGGCGATCTCGTCCAGCGCACGCTCCGCCGCCTGCCGGCCGAGCGCGATCGCCTCGTCGGCGCGGTGGAAGTCGAACAGGCCGACGCGGCCGAGCTTGGGGCCGATCATCACATCCGGCGGATCGCCGGCGAGGCGCGAGCGCGAGATCCGGTCCTGCGTGATGTTGAAGGCGTCGACCATCACGCCGGCGAGCCCCGGCTGCTGCTCGTGATTGGCCTTGCCGACGATGCCGCGCATGCGCTCGCGCATGCCGCCGAACCAGCCGGAGGCGGGCCGCTGCTCGGGAGCGGGCTCCGGATCCGGATCGGCGCCATAGGACTGGATCACCGTGCCGCGGCCGGTCATGTCGCTGTTGAGGTTGACGCAGAGCACCACGTCGGCGCCGAGCGCACGCGCCACCGTGACCGGCACCGGATTGACCAGCGCCCCGTCCATCAGCCAGCGCCCGCCGAGCTTCACCGGGTCGAACACGCCGGGTAGGGCATAGGAAGCGCGCAGCGCATCGACCAGCGAGCCGCGGGTCAGCCAGATTTCATGGCCGGTGCCGAGTTCGGTTGCGACGGCCGCATAGGTCTGCTTCAGATCGCTGATCTGCAGGCCGGTGAGGTCGCGCTCGAGCAGGCGTTTCAGCCGCCCGCCCGAAATCAGCCCGGCGCCGCCGAGATGAAAATCCATCAGGCCGACGACGCGCCGCTTGGTCAGGCCGAGGGCGAATTCGCGCAATGGCTCGAGCTTGCCGGCGGAATAGCAACCGCCGACCACCGCGCCGATCGAGGTGCCGGCGATCACCTCCGGCGCGTACCCGGCCTCGGTCAGGACGTCGAGGACGCCGATATGCGCCCAGCCGCGCGCCGCGCCGCCGCCAAGTGCCAGGCCGATCCGCGGCCGCGTGAACCGTGGAGCGGGTTCGGAAATAAGATCGTTCATCGCAGCTCCGCCGCCGCCCAATCCAAAGGCCCGTCTGGCGATGTTCTCCAGTCTCATCGGCGCGATCCCTCCGCGGGAGGCTCAGGATCGCGCGGGCCGATGAGCGAAAGATGAACGGCGCCGGGACCTTGGGCGGCTATCAGTCGCTTTTGAAGGAAACATGAAACCTTGGTGAAAGGATTGCCAACGAAGCAGGCAGTCCCGGGTCAGAAGGCCAGTGGTCCGTCCGCGGCGGTGCCGACCGGCTTAACCCGATAGAAGCAGCTATGGCGGCCGGTGTGGCAGCAGCCGCCGTCGCCGCCGACATTGACCTTGATCCAGATGGCGTCCTGGTCGCAGTCGACCCGCATCTCGACGATGCTCTGGAGCTGGCCGGAGGTCTCGCCCTTGCGCCAGAGCGCCTGGCGCGAGCGCGACCAGTACCAGGCTTCACCGGTCTCGATGCTCCGGCGCAGTGATTCGGCGTTCATATGCGCGACCATCAGCACCTCGCCGGTCACAGCGTCGGTGGTGACGCAGGTGACGAGCCCGTCGCGGTCGAATTTCGGCGCGAGCACCACGCCCTCTTCGATCTCGGCCTTGGCTGACAGGGTGGGGAAGGCGGACATGTGAGGATCCTGAGAGTGAAGGCTCGCATATAGGATGCGGAAAGCGCGCCGTCATTCTCGGGCAGCGCGAAGCGCCGACCCGAGAAACTCGGGACCAGAGGACACTGGTTTCCGAGATGCTCGGGTCAAGCCCGAGCATGACGCGCCTTGCTGGACGGGATCACAGCCCCGGCGACTTCACCATGGTGAAGAAGCGCACCTGCTCGGCGGGGTCGCGGAAGCGGCCCGTGTACTGCGTCGTCATCGTCGACGAGCCCTGCTTCTGCACGCCGCGCATCGACATGCACATGTGCTCGGCCTCGACGAGGACGGCGACGCCGCCGGGCTTCAGCGTCCGTTCGATCGCCTGGGCGATCTGCGCCGTCATCGTCTCCTGCGTTTGCAGGCGGCGGGCATAGACCTCGACGACACGGGCGAGCTTCGACAGGCCGACCACGCCGCTGCTCGGGTAGTAGCCGATATGGACCTTGCCGACGAACGGCACCATGTGGTGCTCGCAATGCGAATAGAACGGGATGTCGCGCACGAGGACCATGTCCTTGTAGCCTTCGACCTCCTCGAAGACGCGCTCCAGCGCGTCCTGCGCATCCTCGCCATAGCCCTTGTAGAATTCGCGATAGGCCTTGGCGACGCGCTGCGGCGTATCGAGCAGTCCTTCCCGCGACGGATCGTCGCCGGCCCAGCGGATGAGCGTGCGCACGGCCTCTTCGGCCTGCTCCTGTGTCGGCTGGGTGATGATGAACTTGTCTGCGGAGGGGCTGCGGGCCCGCTCTACGGACAAGGACTTAACCACATTATCCATGTGGAGCCTCCCGTTTGGTTTGCGCCGGCCTCACGACCGGCAGGTCAGACAAGTTCGCCCGCTCGTCCTGCGAACGATGCGCTCTCTCCCCGAGAGCGCATCGGCACTCTATATTGGTTGCGAAGGCCGGCAACTCCAGACCCCGGCCGGGGCAACCCATGCTGAACGATGTCTATAACAAGCGAATCCTGGAATTGGCAGGAAACATTCCGCTGCTCGAGCGCCTGCCGGCGCCCGATGCGACGGCGACCGCCCATTCGCGCCTGTGCGGCTCGACGGTCACCATCGACCTGATGATGGATGACGATGTCGTGACCGGCTTCGGCCACGACGTCCGTGCCTGCGCCCTCGGCCAGGCCTCGTCCTCGATCATGGCGCGCCATGTCGTCGGCTCGACCGCCGAAGAGCTGCGCGAAGTCCGCGAGCAGGCGCGGGCGATCCTGAAGGAAGGGGCCGAGCCGCCGGCAGGCAAATGGGCCGACCTTTCCGTCCTCGTCCCGGTGCGAGACTTCAAGGCGCGGCACGCCTCGACCATGCTGACCTTCGACGCGGTGGTCGATGCGATCGGCCAGATCGAGGCGAAGCGGCGCGAGCCGATCGCGGGCTGAAGGCTATTTCAGCCCGAATGCCTGCCGAATCTCGGGCTTCGTCTCGTCATAGCGGACCTTGAAGGTCTTCTCGGCGAGCAGCGCCTTGGCGACGACGCGGCCGATCTTGTCGCCGGCCTCCAGGTCGGTCGGGTAGTGGAAGCCGCAGACGAGGCGGCTCTCGTCATAGCTCTTGACCCGCTCCTCGAATTTGTCGGCGAGCTCGGGCACGGCGTCGGAGAGCAGCGTGGCGTAGAGCGCAGCCGTCGCGGCGTGCGCCGAGGGGAAGGAGGTCCCCTCCGGTCGCCCGCCGGGGCAAGGCTTCACCCTCACCTTGTTCCACATCTGGAACGGGCGGATGCGGCTGGTCAGGCGGTTGACACTCTTCAGGAGGATGGCGAGCTCGACCTGCGCCTCGCGCATCAGGAGCCGCGTCTCGCGATGGGTGCCGTCGACATAGTTGTGCTCCATGCCCTTCAGGAAGGCATTGAGCGTCTGGTACTGGTCGGCGATCGCCTGCTTCTCGCGCTCGGGCGTGCGGGCCGAGGAGAGGGCGAGCACCTTCTCGAACTCGGCACGATGCTCCGGCGAGTTCTGTGCCGGCGGCAGGCCCATCACCTTGGCGACGTCGATTTTGGCGGCGTCTAGCCAGATCAGATAGGGTCGCTGCTGCGCCGCCGCCGGTGTGGCGAGGGCAAGAGCGAGAAGCGGGCCGCAGAGGGCAGCGGCGGAGCCAAGGAAACGAGAGCGCAGCATGTCCGGGATCTGGAAAGAGCGATGTTCGCCCAGGAAAGGCAGAAGCGGATGACGGGAAGCCGACATGGACCGACCATGTCTTACCTACCTAAACATGCTGAAAAAAGCCTTTCTTGGTCGCGCCGGATTGCGCTCGCACCGCGTTGGAGTGCGCACCTGCTGATCCGCGGCTATCAGCTCAGCCTTTCCCTGCTGATCGGCCGGCAGTGCCGGCACTGGCCGTCCTGCTCGGAATATACCGACGAGGCGATCCAGCGCCACGGCCTCTGGGCAGGAGGATGGGTCGGCTTTGCCCGCATCTGCCGCTGCACCCCGCTCGGTACATCGGGAATCGATATCGTCTGCGAGGAATTGCCGCCCGAGGGCGCCTGGTACAAGCCCTGGGCCTATGGCCGCTGGCGCGGCGTGAATGCACCGCCGGTGGAATTGGACGAGCCTCTGCCACGAATTGATGCCTCTTCATAAAAGACGCGGTCATCCCGGACGGAGCGAAGCGGAGATCCGGGATCCATGCCGGAGCCTTTGCAGTGAAGGTTCAGGCATGGGTCCCGGGTCTCCCTGTGCTCGCCCGGGACGACTCGCTGTGATGACGGGGTACGAATTGTTGGCGCACTCCACGATTGCCTGTGCCCTCCCGCTCGTATAGGCCTCCCCGGCGCGCGCCGATCCGGCTGCCGGCCGCGCCCCTCAAAGGCAGCCGGCCTTGACTTACGGGGCTCGTATCCCCGAGTGAGCAGGAGCGCGATCGATGACGATCTCCCTGACATTTCCCGATGGCGCGCAGCGCGAATTCCCGGCCGGCATCACCGGCAAGGACATTGCCGGCGGCATTTCCCCATCTTTGTTGAAGCGCACGGTCGCGATGGCGCTCGACGGCACCGTCGTCGACCTCGGCGACCCGATTACCGCTGACGCGAAGATCGAGTTCCTCAGCCGCGAGGATCCGCGCGCGCTGGAGCTGATCCGGCACGACACCGCGCACGTTCTCGCCGAAGCCGTGCAGGAACTCTTCCCCGGCACGCAGGTGACGATCGGCCCGGTCATCGAGAACGGCTTCTTCTACGATTTCGCCCGCAACGAGCCCTTCACTCCGGAGGACTTCCCCGCGATCGAGAAGAAGATGCGCGAGATCATCGCGCGCGACAAACCCTTCACCAAGGAGGTCTGGAGCCGCGACAAGGCCAAGGACTTCTTCGCGGGGAAGGGAGAGGCCTACAAGGTCGAGCTGGTCGATGCGATTCCCGCCGACCAGACGCTGAAGATGTATGCGCAGGGCGACTGGATCGACCTCTGCCGCGGCCCGCACATGACCTCGGTCGGCAAGGTCGGCAACGCCTTCAAGCTGATGAAGACGGCCGGCGCCTATTGGCGCGGCGACAGCAACAACGCGATGCTGACCCGCATCTACGGCACGGCCTTCGCCCGGCAGGAGGAGCTCGACGCCTATCTCAAGCAGCTCGAGGAAGCCGAGAAGCGCGACCATCGCCGCCTCGGCCGCGAGATGGACCTGTTCCACTTCCAGGAGGAGGGGCCGGGCGTCGTCTTCTGGCACTCCAAGGGCTGGCGGCTGTTCCAGGAGGTGCTGACCTATATGCGCCGGCGGCTCGCTGCCGACTATGAGGAGGTCAACGCCCCGCAGGTGCTCGACAAGTCGCTCTGGGAGACCTCGGGCCACTGGGGCTGGTACCAGGACAATATGTTCGCGGTGAAGTCGGCCTCGGCCTTCGAGAACCCGAACGACCAGGAGCGCGACCACAAGGTCTTCGCGCTGAAGCCGATGAACTGCCCGGGCCATGTCCAGATCTTCAAGCACGGGCTGAAGAGCTATCGCGACCTGCCGATCCGGCTGGCCGAATTCGGCAATGTCCACCGCTACGAGCCGTCGGGCGCGCTGCACGGGCTGATGCGGGTGCGCGGCTTCACCCAGGACGACGCCCACATCTTCTGCACCGAGGAGCAGCTCGCCGCCGAGTGCATGAAGATCAACGACCTGATCCTCTCGGTCTACGAGGATTTCGGCTTCACCGAGGAGCTCGTGATCAAGCTCTCGACGCGGCCGGAGAAGCGCGTCGGCTCCGACGCGGTCTGGGACCATGCCGAAGACGTCATGACCAGGGTGCTCGATACGATCGCGAAGCAGTCGGGCAACCGGATCAAGACCGAGATCAATCCGGGCGAGGGCGCCTTCTACGGGCCGAAGTTCGAATACGTCCTGCGCGACGCCATCGGCCGCGACTGGCAATGCGGCACGACGCAGGTCGACTTCAACCTGCCGGAACGCTTCGGCGCCTTCTATATCGGCTCGGACGGCGAGAAGAAGCAGCCGGTCATGGTCCACCGCGCCATTTGCGGCTCGCTGGAGCGCTTCGTCGGCATCCTGATCGAGCACCATGCCGGGCATTTCCCGCTCTGGCTGGCGCCCGAGCAGATCATCGTCGCGCCGATCACTTCGGAGGCCGATGCCTATGGTGAGGAAGTCACCATGGCGCTGCTCTCGGCCGGCCTGCGCGCCCGCGCCGACCTGCGCAACGAGAAGATCAGCTACAAGGTGCGCGAGCACTCGCTGGCCAAGGTCCCGGTCATCCTCGCCGTCGGCAAGCGCGAGGCCGAGGAGAAGACCGTGACCGTGCGCCGGCTCGGCAGCCAGGCCCAGACGGTGATGAGCCTCGACGCCGTGATCGCGGCCCTGACCGAGGAGGCGACGCCGCCCGATCTCGCCCGGAAGAAGAAGGTCAGGGCGGGCTGATAGGCTCCGCATATTCCCTTCCCCCCGCTTGCGGTGGGGAAGGGTTAGGGATGGGGGGCCGCAAAGC